>Ga0310694_10000184_pt1 | contig 93057 bp, 87 predicted proteins | sample 174DNAGHGhighgp2_FD_203884 | JGI IMG/M metagenome (GOLD analysis project Ga0310694, IMG submission 203884) | Sheep rumen microbial communities from Palmerston North, Manawatu-Wanganui, New Zealand - 1742 DNA GHGhigh gp2 (v2) (version 2) | ecosystem: Host-associated > Mammals > Digestive system...
CCTTTCTTACGACCGCGTAACCTCGGATACTACCTAGACGGAGCGTCCACGAGTTTTCGCGGCAATTAATATTGTATGGGATTATTATGCCTTACTTGGGCTTATTTGTCAATGAGAGTAAATAACCATTTAATAATGAAGTAGGCTGCGAATACCTCAAATATCACAATGACGTCATGAATAATCTTTTTTCTGACATCTTTTGTTAGCCCGCCCTCTTCCTCTACGGATTTGCGGATCTTTTTATCTCTTAAGAAGAATAGGATGGAGCGTATCGTTAAGACTATGCCCGGAACGGCGACAAATAGCAGTCCCGGCTTATTCTCCCACAAGTAATCCATCACATAAAACGCGACAATCGGAAGGACAGGAAAAACAAAGATAATAATTAGGTATTGAAGAATAAGATGGACGATTCGAACCCATCTCTTCGCATATATTCTCTTCCTGAACGCGTTATAGCGCGCAATTATGCCCGGTTTTTCCATACACGTTCTTTATTCTACCATAGATATTGCGGCCTCCATCATACTTGACAACTCTGCGAATATGATGTATAATATAGTTATGCGTCACGGCGTATCCGTGAAGAAAATTTATAAAGGAGGTGAACGATCATGAAAGAATATCGTATCACCAATGAAAAGGATTGGTTAGAAGTAAAAATCACCAAATCCATCACATTGCCTGAGGTAATAGATCTCCTCGACGGGTATAAGCTCGATAACGAGCCGAAGAATGAAGGGTTTAATATCGAATATGAGTATCTTGAAGAAGGATGCGAAAAAGACGAGGACGGATATTATCCTTGGATTTTTAAGCCAGTCTTCAAGCCCGACTCATTCGAGCTTGAGAACGTACCTGACGATCTGACTTTCCCGGTCGAGATTGCCATCTACGACACCAATGGCGACTATGCCGTTCTAACGCTTCACTGCGACTTTGAAGATATGCATTTCAAGACTTGCGACGATTCTGATCGCAATGAGCTTGTCATTGATATCGATAGAATCACAAGCCTTATTGAGATTCTAAAGTCTATCGCAAAGTTAGAGCGCTGAACTCAACCGCCTAGCAGACGCTAGGCGGTATTTTCTTGCCAACAAAAATCCACCCGAATTGGGTGGATTCTTGCGTTATAGAGTGTTAATTATTTAACAATCTTAGTAACAACACCAGAACCGACGGTGCGGCCACCTTCGCGGATAGCGAAGCGGTCATTGTCGTTCATAGCGATTGGAGCATTGAGCTTGACGCTGAAGGTGACGGTATCACCAGGCATGACAATCTCTTTGTCCTTTGGAAGTTCAACCTCACCAGTAACATCGGTGGTGCGGAAGTAGAACTGTGGCTTGTAACCGTTGGAGAATGGAGTGTGGCGACCGCCTTCCTCTTTCTTCAAGATGTAAACCTGGCCCTCAAACTCGGTATGTGGAGTGATGGAGCCTGGCTTTGCGATAACCTGACCACGCTCGATCTGCTCACGCTCGATACCGCGGAGGAGAAGACCTGCGTTATCACCTGCCTGACCCTGATCGAGAGTCTTGTGGAAGGCCTCGATACCGGTAACAACAGATTTCTGAGTGTCTTTAAGACCGACGATTTCGACTTCGTCATTGATGTGGACAGTACCCTGCTCGATACGACCAGTAGCAACAGTACCACGACCCTTGATGGAGAAGACATCCTCGATTGGCATCAAGAATGGCTTGTCGAGATCATGCTCTGGAATATCGAAGTATTCGTCCATAGCCTTGACGAGTTCCATAATAGCGTCTTCGTTAGCAGGATCGCCTTCGAGAGCCTTGGTTGCAGAACCCTTGATGATTGGACAGTTGCGATCGAAACCGTTCTTCTCAAGAAGGTCGCGGATATCTTCCTCGACGAGCTCGACGAGGTCAGGATCAGCGAGATCCATCTTGTTCAAGAAGACGATGATCTTAGGAACGTTCACCTGATGTGCCAAGAGAACGTGCTCACGAGTCTGTGGAAGTGCACCATCGTTAGCAGCAACGACGAGGATAGCACCATCGACCTGTGCAGCACCAGTAATCATGTTCTTGATGTAGTCTGCGTGGCCTGGCATATCAACGTGTGCGTAGTGGCGCTTCTCAGATTCATACTCCTGGTGGGAAGTAGCGATGGTAATACCACGAGCCTTTTCCTCTGGAGCGTTATCGATCTGGTCGTAAGCGACTGGCTTGTTGATCTCGGAAGGAAGTCTCTTCGCGAGAACAGCGGTAATAGCAGCAGTCAAAGTAGTTTTACCGTGGTCAACGTGACCCATGGTACCGACGTTAATGTGCGGTTTGCTACGGTCAAAATCTGCCATAGTTTTATTATTCTCCTTTATTTTGTTAATAATTTTGGGCACTAATATTAACCAGCCCAAAGCTATATATGCATATATTTTATACGATTTTTCAAACTATGTAAAGCGTAAACTCTCTGATTGTATCATTGACTTTTCCTCTGTTTTGTGCCATAATCATACTATTGCTTCAAATACTATATGAAAGGGGTGATTTGCTTGAGCAAAACACAGAAGCCGTACTTTATGAGAGAGGAAGAAGAATCTGAAATTTTAATAGAAGAGAGCCAGTCTTTCATCGACATAAAGCTCGTTCCGCCTAGGATTAAATTCGGTGACAAACTTTTTGTTTCCGTTAATGAGCTTTTAAACGATGAGATGTATTTTGAACTTGAGACCTCCAATGACCCAGGCAACGATGTGATATACATAACCATAAGTAATGGTCTTAAGTTTCTTCCGGAAAAATTGAGACAACTTGTCGTAAAAAACGGTTGGCGCTGCATTCTAATTAGAGGAATCCACGACAACCCTGATTGCGCCCACTCTAAGAAAGACATCTACTCCGAAGATGATAGTCTTGCTATATTCTACGGGCAGACCGGAAAGTATTTCATGGGTAACGCCACAATAAAGCCATGTGGTGCCCATTCGGAGATATTAGCAATTTATAACGACATGACTTATGCGATAACTTTTAATGGTCATGACATTGTAGTTTCCGGAGAAGATCTCTTCGATTGCGCTATTATGACGTCTAACGATCGTTTGCGCGCAATTGACTTTGCCGATGAGCGCGGAATTAATTGTCTTTACCAGTGTCTTTATTATCAGAAGCACTAATCCTTTCTCTCTAACAAAAAGCCACCGGCGAATGCTGGTGGCTATTTTGGTGTGAGATTTTATTTACGAGGTGTGTTTATTTCGAGTTATTTCGAGTTACGCTTTTCGATAATCTCTTGGGCAATGTTTGGTGGAACTTCCTCGTAACCGTGGAGCTCCATAGTGGAAGCTGCACGACCCTGGGACATACCGCGGAGGTCAGAGGTGTAACCAAACATGTTTGCGAGAGGCACGAAGCCGGTGATGACCTTGATGCCATTGTCGCGGTCTTCCATAGAATCGATGCGGCCACGGCGAGAGTTCAAATCGCCGATAACGTCGCCCATGAAGTCTTCTGGAGTGGTAATCTCGATCTTCATGACAGGCTCGAGGATCACTGGTTTAGCTTTCTTAATACCTTCGCGAGTTGCGAGGACACCAGCAAGGTGGAACGCGAGCTCGGAGGAGTCGACATCGTGGTAGGAACCATCATAGAGGGTTGCCTTAACGTCAAGCACTGGGTAACCAGCGATAACACCACCTTCGAGGGTTTCCTTGATACCTTCCATAACTGGCTTGCGGTATTCGAGAGGGACGACACCACCCTTAATCTGATCGATGAATTCGAAGCCCTTACCTGGTTCGTTTGGCTCAAACTTGACCCAGACGTCACCGTACTGACCACGACCACCGGACTGCTTGATGTGCTTGCCCTGAGCTTCTGCGGTGCCACGAATAGTTTCGCGGTAAGCAACCTGAGGCTCACCAGTGTTACATTCAACGTTAAACTCACGCTTCAAGCGGTCGATAATAATATCGAGGTGAAGCTCGCCCATACCGGAAATAATGGTCTGGCCGGATTCTTCATCGGAGCGAACGCGGAAGGTTGGATCCTCTTCTGCGAGCTTGCCAAGACCGATGCCCATCTTTTCCTGGTCAGCCTTAGACTTTGGCTCAACAGCGATAGATACAGGTGGATCTGGGAAGTCGATAGACTCGAGGTGAATTGGATGTGCTGGATCACAGAGAGTGGTACCAGTAGTAGTATCTTTCAAACCGACGACTGCGGCGATATCACCAGCGCCGACAGAATCGATATCTTCGCGCTTGTCTGCGAACATACGAACGAGACGACCAACGCGCTCTTTCTCGCCGGTAGTAGCGTTCAAGATGTAGCTACCGGAGCTGAGCTTACCAGAGTAAACGCGGATGAAGATGAGCTTACCGACGAATGGATCGGTTGCAATCTTGAATGCGAGAGCAGTAAGAGGCTCTTTTTCATCGCTGTGGCGAACGATATCTTCGCCGGTCTTAGGATTCTTGCCAAGAATAGCTGGAATATCAGTTGGAGCTGGCAAGAAATCAGTAACAAGATCAAGCACTTTCTCGACGATAACGCCACGGCCATCGCCACCAGTAACTAGGAAGAACTGGCCATCAATCACGCGCTTACGAAGAGCGGCTTTGAGTTCGTCGACCGTAATAGCCTCTTCGCCTTCGCTGAAGAATTTTTCCATGAGAGCTTCGTCAGCCTGGACGGCTTCCTCGACAAGCATAGAACGATAATTCTTGGCTTTTTCGACCATATCTGCTGGAATATCGCCCTCAACGAGCTCGTGGTCAGCATAGTCCTTGTAGGTGTAAGCCTTCATCGTGAGAAGGTCAACGACGCCACAGATATCCTTTTCGAAGCCGATTGGGAGATGGATAGCAAATGCATTCTTGCTGAGGCGCTTGTGGATAGAATCAAGGGATTTATAGAAGTCGCCACCAATCTGGTTAATCTTGTTTACGAAGCAGATGCGTGGAACGCCGTATTTGTCTGCCTGGCGCCAAACAGTCTCAGACTGAGCCTCAACACCCATCTTGCCATCGAAGACTACGACTGCACCATCGAGAACGCGTAGAGAGCGCTCGACCTCTGCGGTAAAGTCGATGTGGCCCGGGGTATCGATAATGTTAATCTTGTGACCCTTCCAGTAAGCGGTAACAGCTGCGGAGGTAATCGTAATACCACGCTCCTTTTCCTGCTCCATCCAGTCGGTAGTTGCGCCGCCGGTGTCGCCTTTCACGAGGTCAATTTTGTGTTTGAGACCGGTACGGTAAAGAATCGCCTCGGAAGTGGTAGTCTTACCAGCATCGATATGGGCGATAATACCGATATTGCGGTATTTGGACAAGTCTGTGACTTTTTCGTTTGCCATATTTTTCCTTATTAGTTAAATTTTGGGCCATTAGTAATAATAGCCCCGTTAGTGCTTTTAGATTATTCTAGCATAATTATCTAACTGCGGCAACTCTTCGGGAACTTGTCCGTTCGACATGTTGGGAGCTAGTTCAACAACGTAGGAATCTAGTTTCCATTTTGGAAACTAATTCTCTCTGAAACGATATTGTTCCAGATGTATTTGTTTCCATTTCGGCAACTAGTTTCCTACGCTGCGGTACAAGACAATGAAGTTTTATTTTGATGAAATCAAAGTCTCGCCGGAGTCATTTATAAGAACTGATGGCGTTTTGCAGGAGAAATCTAGGTGGACGCGATAGGTCTTTTTGCCAAGACTGCGTTCAAAGTCGAAGACGCCGGATTTAGAGATTTTGCGGACACGGAGCGTGCCGTCGGCAACCACCGGATCATTGCGCCATAGTTCGATGAGTCGCGAATAGAAATTCAAGACAGAGTCGTCCTGGCCTCCTTGAGTAATATATTCACCCCAGTTAATTGGCTGGCGAGCATTGTCGCGAGAGATCCTCTTTACGATTGCCATTGCCTGCTCTTTCGTCTTACCTTGGCGGCGGAGACGGCGATAAACCTGGCGTGACTGGACGCCTGGATAGTCTTGAATATTATTGCTGAGATTTGCGTTCGGCGTACCGAGCTCTTGCCCCTGATAAATACACGGGTTATAGCTTGGCAGGAGGAACTGCAACATCGCGAGCACGCGTGGATCAGTACTGAAGCGACTCGGCGAGCGTGGCGCATCGTGAGATTCAAGAGCCATAGAGAACTTCGGTTCTGGCGCCCATTTAGCGAGTTTACGGAACCAGCGGCGATAATTGACCGGATAGACCTTATCTTTGGTCGAAAAGAAGGAATCCGCCACATCTAGTGTGCCAACGTTAAAGCTGGCGCTAAATGCGCGATTTGTTAGCTCATAGAATTTGCGCTTACTGAAGAATTCGCCGCCAACCGGCTCGGCAATCGTATAGAGTTTCTTGCCCGCAAAGAGGCGTTCCAGCACCTTAATTGTCTGCGGCTTCTGATAATAATGGAAGAAGCCCGGCAAGCCCGGAATAAAGCCTTTCTTGAGGTTGTCCTCAGCCAAGACATTGGCAGAATCAACACGAAAACCGGCGGCGCCTTCGCGGGTCCAAAAATCGATAATGGCGCGAAACTCGCGAACGACAGCTGGATTATTGAAGTTTAGGTCCGGCTGGCTTGAATCATAGAGATGAAGGTAATATTCGTCGCGAGCGGCGGAATAATCAAAGGCGGGGCCACCGAAGAAGGATTTCCAGTTTAGCGGGCGGTCAAGCCAGATGTAATAATCCTTATATTTCGGGTCATGCTGCTCAGAAAGCTTAAACCACGGATGCTCACTGCTGGTGTGATTTATCACAAGATCGATCAGAATCCCAATATTATATTTCTTTGCAACAGATACTAAATGGCGAAAATCTTTTAGTCTACCGAAGCGCGGCTCAATCTTACAGTAGTCCGTAACGTCATAGCCGCCATCCTTCCAGGTGCTCTCGAAGAATGGATTAAGCCAGATATAGTCCGGGTGCAGCTTCTCGGCGATGCGCGGAATTAATGCGGCGATATCATTGAGGTCGCCCACCGCAGAAGGATATATCTGATAGATAAGCTTATGCTTACTCATACCTTTATTATACATAAAATCCCACCAAAAAGTCCCCATGGCAATATAACCATAGGGACTTTAGCGATTCGCAGATTAACCGCGGGCAAAGTGCGCAAATGCGCGGTTTGCCTCTGCCATACGATGGCAGTCTTCCTTCTTCTTGAAGGCAGCGCCGGCTTCGTTGTAAGCATCGACGATTTCTGCCTCAAGGCGCTTGGCATATGGCATGCCAGAGCGTGCGCGAGCGGCCTGAACCATCCAGCTCATTGCGAAATGTAGCTGGCGATGACCAGCGATTGGGAATGGAATCTGGTAGTTAGCACCACCGACGCGGCGGGACTTAACCTCGAAGTCTGGGCTGACGTTCTTGATAGCCTGCTCGAGAACCTCGACTGGGTTTTCACTCTTCAATTTCTTTGCAGCACCCTCGATAGCGCTGTAAACTGCGCGCTCTGCGACGTGCTTTTTACCATCGAGCATAGACTTGTTGATAAGGCGCTGAACGAGAACGCTCTGATATTTGCGATCTGGAGAAACTTTGCGTTCGAGACTTGCAGTAACTTTACGTGGCATAATTACTTATCCTCCTTCTTCGCACCGTACTTGGAGCGACCCTGCTTGCGACCCTGAACGCCCTGAAGATCGAGCGTACCACGGACGATATGATAGCGGACACCTGGAAGATCAGGAACACGACCACCACGGACGAGCACAACTGCGTGCTCCTGGAGGTTGTGACCTTCGCCACCAATGTAAGCCCAAACTTCCTGACCGTTGGTCAAACGAACACGAGCGACCTTGCGGAGAGCGGAGTTAGGTTTCTTTGGAGTCTTGGTTGTAACTTTGATACAAACACCACGCTTAAGTGGAGCGGCCTGCTTGTAATAGCGGGTCTTGAGCGTATTCACGATAGAACCGAGTGCAGGAGCTTTGCTCTTCTTGCTAGCGGTTTTACGTGGCTTACGCACTAACTGATTGATTGTAGGCACAAAAAATCCTTTATTTATTGATTAATATTGCTGTGAAGCTCTGATTGTCCAGCATTAACAAACAGAGCTAACGAAACTCTTACCTGTTATATTATCACATTCCGAGATAATATTCAAGCAAAAAGCCCCGACTGGTTGCCGGGGCTCTATAAGAAAGGATTAAACTGGCCAATAGATCTCAGGGAATTCGATTCTGAAATCTTCATACCCTAAGGAATGCATTTTCGCTATCACCTCCTTCAAGGCTGCCATGCCGAGATTCTGAATTCTAAACCAGTCATCATTCGGCAGCTTAATAATGTCTGCGACATAATTAATGTTGACTCGCTTAAGACAGTGGTAGGCGCGGACAGATAGATCGATATTCTCTATTGGAGTATAATCGATTGACCCGTATTTCATGCACTCGCAATCATACCTAAACGGCAGATCCCCTATGCGCTTTAGCTCATGGATCAGACCATTTGCCTGTGCAAAGATTGGATTTGACATCAGTTCCTCGAGCTCAGCTCTCAGCTGCCCAGCAATTTCCTCTACCCTATCGGGCATGTCAAAAACTGCCGGCATTTTAATGCTGGAGCGATTTAGCTTTCTCAGCGCCTTGCACTCGATTTGCCATGTGCGCTCCTCTCCAATACCAATATTCAGAAGTTGCACGACAGCCTCGAGATCCCTAGTATTGGCGCCGTCAAGACCAAAGCTATAATAAACAATCTTAAACTCCCTCTCAGTCAATATTGCCTGAAGATGCCTTTCCACCTCCTTTATCTCGTCTTCAGTTAGAGCCTTGAAAGACTCATACTGCTCGTTCGATAAGCTCTCGATGTCTCTGATAAACACTTGGCTATAATCGTACTTGGCTACGTAACGCGGAAGACAAATACACGAATACAGCGTCGCGACATTGAAGCTCATTACGAAATCTTCCGCAGGACGCGTAAAACCGCAATTCCTCAACGCCGACACGAGTTCTTCTTTGTACTTCGGTAAGCTACGGCAAATGCCGCGCTCCTCCTCGTAGGCATAAACTCTTCCCTGCTTAACGATCTGGTCAACAGAAGAATAATACCTCTTTAAAAGAGCAACTGTGCGATTTGAAAGGCCTAATGTTTCTACGTTCTCAAGTTCAATTGCTTTTTTCATTTTATCTACCTCATTCTTTCTGAAATTATTTGGGAATATATGGAATAATTTAGGTTTTGACACCTAAAATGGGATGGGGATTAGGTGGACAAAATGTCCTTGCTTGAAAATTCTCCTTTCTCAGATTTTCAATGTGCACACCTCTAGGTGCTAATTTCTTAATTATAGCACAGAGTTACATTTTTGTCAATGCGGAAGGGCTAGACGAGGTCGGAATTTAGATAATAGTAATACTCTAGCAACTCGCGCGAGTAATTCTTGATAAGCGGAATAGCTGGCTTATCCGGTTCATGACTTGGCAAAATGAGCATGCGCGTAATGCCAACCTGCTCCACGAAGGACGGATTGTGGCTAACCATAATAATCGTGCCGTCATAATCGCGGAAATTCTCGCCGATAATCTTCTGTGTTTCTGGATCAAAGTGGTTGGTCGGCTCATCTAAAATAATGAGATTAGCGCGCTGAGTGAGGATCTTACAGAGAGCGACGCGGGCTTTTTCGCCAGGGCTCAAAACCTTCACTTGTTTATTAACATCTTCGCCATTAAAGAGGAAGTTGCTCAGGATGCCACGCATATCCGTATCTGTAAAATCGTAACTGCGGACGTTCTCTAGAACCGTGCGATGCTCGTCCAGAATCTCAAATTCCTGCGCGTAATAGGCCGTGGTCGTGTTCTGACTAAAGATGACGGAGCCCTCGTCAGGATGAAGCTGACCGACGATGAGTTTAAGAAGAGTGGATTTGCCAATACCATTCTCGCCAACAATGAGAAATTTCTCGCCACGCGTGAGCTGGACGGAGAGCTTATCGTAAAGCGGCGCCTTGCCATCGTAATGGAAGGAGATATTCTGAAGCTCCAACGGCGTTTTGCCGGATTGCTTGGCTGGTGAAATATTTACAGCGACCTTCTGGTATTCCTTTTCGCGTATCTCTAACTCTTCTAGCTTACGGTCAAGCATCTTTTCGCGGACGTGCCCCTGACGGATCAGTGCATAGTTGCTGCGCTTTGCGTTGCGAGCACGCTCCACAAACTCACGGATGCGCTTAATCTCACGCTCCTGCTCGGTAACGCGGCGGTCTTGCTCAGCCAGCTCCTCGGCATAGCGGCGGCGGAAGGTCGTATAATTGCCGTCGTAAGTCTTCATTTTATGGGTGGTTTTATTTACAAAAAGCGTCTTATTCGTCACGGTATCCAGGAACTCCGTGTCGTGGCTGATAACTAGCACCATCCCCTTATAATTACGGAGATAATTTGCCACAAAATCCTTAGTACTAACATCGAGGTGGTTAGTTGGCTCATCTAGCAGTAAGAGACCCGCATTCTCAAATAGCACCTTCGCAAATGCGACTTTAGACTTCTGGCCACCAGAGAGCTGGCTCATCTTACGGTCAACCAGATCCTGGAGCTGCATTTTCTCAACAATTTTCAGGAGTTCATAATCAAAATTTGCCACATCATAGGAGTCAATTAGGTCCTGAAGCGCCATAATACGGTCCATAATCGCCTTGCTATCAGGGTATTTTGCGAGCTTCTCATACTCGCCATTTAGCTGCTCCTGTAGGTCATCAACCGGGCGCCCAGCCGCAATATAATCCCAAACCGAAACATCATCATGCTCGGATTCGATGCGAATTTCCTGAGGTAGATAGCCAATGCGGAGGCTCGGCAGCTCAATTTTGCCGTCATCTAGCTTCTGCTCGCCAAGGATGACTTTTATAAGCGTAGATTTGCCGGCACCATTAACGCCGACGACGCCGACTTTGTCCTGAGCATCAAAATGAAAGCTACAATCATCGTAGATTTTATTGACGCCAAAATTTAGAACCAAATGCTCGGCCTTCATAAGCAGTATTATAGCACTCCTCTTGATTTTTTACCCCTGTTGTGGTATAATAATAAGATACCGATTCGTGAAATGAAGAGGTAAATTCTATCTGGAGGTTTTCGTTATGAAAACTAGTACTTTAATTCCGAATGGAACCTTTCTAACCGACAAAGTCAAAGATTGGAATTCCCTGGTATTCCTCGGAAGAGCCAATCTGTCTGCTTGCCGTGCCGTATGGCGTAAGCAGGAGCGCGAATTGAGCGAGAAAATAAAGAATCTGCAAGAACTTGTGGATACTTTAGATGGTGGCCCGAAGAGCAAAAGACTCACTGAGATTGTCCAGTCGCACGACAAGGACTTCCTTCAGTGCTTTACGGAATTTCCCTATATCTATAGGGGCGAAAAAGGCGCAATGACATTCTGTCGTTGTGCTGGCTGCAAATTTTCGCGAGAGGAACGCAACAGCTATGGGACTTGCAAATGTACTCTTTTAGAGCGCATTGGCGCAAAGTCCCAGCGCATCGGTAGCCAGTCCTGCGCATTCTATTCAGAGTGCAAGGATGGCAATAAGCGTCTGATTCGTAGTTTTAATCGCGAGAAGAACAAGCTTCTCGCCGATAAAAAGAAACTTGCGTACAAGATTAAGATGCTTTCAAAAGCTATCGATGAGGCCAGCGAAAAGCCGCTGCTTCCTTATCTCAGAAACAATAATTACTTCGATACTTGCTTCGGAGCAATTGTTTTATCTAGAGTAGAAGGAAAGCTTGGTCCACACAACGTGGCGCTGACTGGCAGGCTGAACGACTTTGCCAGACCGGGATGCATCGGCTATGAAATAAAGCCGCTTGGTCCGGTAGAAAAGATCCATGCCATAGACATACATAGCCCAGAGATTATGATGGTGAAAGACTACAATTACCTTCGTAATCACGTAAGCTACTGTAAGTTTTGGCTCAGCATGATCCCCGATAAGGGGATGAGGGAGACGCTCTGGGAAAGATTCTTCCCCGGACGCGCCGCTTGAAAGGAGGGGCAAAATGCTCAAAAATGTCGCATATTTTGTAGGGCTGTCACATAGATTCCTGCAAATGGCAAGAGTGACCGCAGTTTGCTTCTTTATAGTACTTGCGGCTCAACTCATCTGCGATTATTGGAATAAGCACTTCGTGGTTCTCTATATCACCGAAGGCTTGCTGATAATCGCGGACGTTATCTTCTTCATCCTGAAGGAACACTTCAGCAATCTGGCTGAAATGCTTTTGGAAGAGGAAAGAGATAGAAAAAGAAATGGCGCATCATGAAAGGGGAGCCAGCGCCATGCTCCCAGAACATTTATACCCTGGCTTAAGAGCCAGGGTATTTTTTTATCCCCTTCTCTTGACTTTTTATGCCGCTTGTGCTATAATATAGGTATTATCCTGAGCGTGGCGCGAAAGAGAGAGGAGAGGGGGCATGCGCCAAGCCCCGCACATTTATGAAAACTATAAAGCAATATATCGAACTTGTTTATTCAAGCTTATCATTATTATTGGCAATGATAGGAATAGAGTTTCCCTTAAAAAAGAAGGACTCTGAACTTATTATCGACCCATACGATATTGATGAGCCTCTTGGACAACGACAGGACATAAAAATATTCTACGGCGTAGATTATGACACTGTAGTAGTCTGGGATGAGTACGAATATTTCTTTTAGACCCGGGATTAACCCCGGGTCTTCTTTATGCAAATAAAAAGCTGGCGTTGCCGCCAGCTAATTTTTAGGGTTTGGAGTTGTTTTACGGTTTGGAGTTGTAATAGGCCTCGAGTCGGGCGAGAGATTTCTTGAAGACATCATTCATATCTGAACGAAGGTTCTCGCTAATGATCGTCTTAAACATATCAATTCTCTTCTTAGCGTAAGCGTACCCCTCTTCTTCCGGCATGCTCTCAATGAGCATCATATCGATTTCCGAACAACGAAGATCTGGATCCTCTGTCGCAGGGGCCAGATGGCCATATTTGCCGCAACAAATACACTCGTGGATCGCTGCATATTTGATATAACTATCATCAGCGCGCTCATCGACGTATATTTTGTTTTTGGCGTTATCATACCAGACCAAATAGGGCGTAACATCCGCCTTGACGATTTTCGAGAAATCCTTCTCCCCGACATCGCACTTTATCTCCGTGCCATTAAAAACAGTTTTCATACTGCGCACCTCCTAAGGAACAATTTGTTTGAATATACTATATATTATATCATATTGTTGACAATTTTAATAGTTTGATGTATTCTTTATACGTTGATACCAACAACGATCTTTAAATATATACCACAAGGGAGGGCACGGTTATGAGTCAGTATAATAACCCCGGACATGTAGACGTAGAACAGGCAGCAGAAGCTATCGTCGCAAATGGTGGCGGCATATCTTCAAGGAATCGCGGTGACCACATTCACCATACAGCTTACTCGAAGGATGATAACAGACATCTTTCATGGGATGAATATTCCGATGGAAGTATTGCTAATGTCCATACCGACAAGGATGGCAGCAGCTATACACAGTACGGCAACTAATAATTAGGGGTATCAACGATGCACTGGGGGCGTTTCGGCGCTCCCATTTTTTAATGTTTAATAAAAAAGAGACTCCTGCGGAGTCTTTTCTTATTCATCTTGGCTGGGGATGAGGGATACTCGCTTTTGCTATCGCAAAAGCTACGTCTCGGGGCGTCGCCTCGGAAATAAAAATGCAAGCATTTTTGCTTCGCTCGGCTCCTACCTCGTTCGAACCTACGGTTCTCATCCCTCCTCCGCCATGCAAACCAAAAAAAATATAGCCCTTCGGGCATATTTTTCTTGGTTTGGCTGGGGATGAGGGATTCGAACCCCCGAATGGTGGGACCAGAACCCACTGCCTTACCACTTGGCGAATCCCCAACGGTCGAGACTCATTATAGCACTATCGCAAACAAAATGCAACGGATTACGGGTCGCCCTTTTATGCTATAATTAAAAGTAGTTAAGCATAAGAACAAAAGGAATTAGGGTGGATATTAAAGTCAAGAAGGCGGATTCGAATTATCAACCGCTAGAGAGCGTTGAGGACGTAGAGGAGTTTTACTCGGCGATTAAGCGCGAGAAACTCACGCACAAGCTCTCGCCAGAGCGTCCGTATTGTTACTGGACAATTGAGACTTACGACAAAGAAAACGGCATTCGCGGTGGTGGCGGTCTCGGTGTTTTAGCGGCAGATATGCGTCGCGTAGCCGAGCAGCTACAGGTTCCTTTTGTGCTTGTGACCCCATTCTACCCTTGGGAATCGCATCAAAAGATGATCAATCTAGAGCAGATTGATTACCATATCGAAAAAAACTACAGCGATTTCGGCTTTAATTTTGTCGATACCGTCCGCATCAAGACTGCAACTACCTCAGTTGAGTTGGACGTGATTGAGAAAAAGCTCGGCTCTACTCGCTTCCTCTGTATTACCGAGCCAAATTTTGGCGAATTATATTCCGGCGAATCTGGTTCAGATCATCGTCTCTATCAGGAAGTTTCCCTTGGTTTTGGTGGTTATCAGGCGCTAAAACTCGTCGGCTTGCGTCCTGCCGTAATTCAGTTGAACGAAGTTGCGACCTTCTTCGCGGCCGTTGCGCGCCTAGACGAACTCGTCAGTTCCGGCATGGATTTCTATGAAGCCGTCGTCTATACCCGCAAACACACGCTTTATACCAACCACACGCTGGTTCAGGCGGCTGAGGCAACCTTCCACTATTCTCAGTTCGAGCAATACGTTTTCCCGAATATCAAGAGCGTCGCAGTTAAGCGCTGGCTCTCTGATAAATTCACGGATGGCACGATCCGCCTTTCCGTCCCAACCGTAGAGATTGCCGAGCTTCGCAGCGGTGTTAGCAAACTCCATGCGCGCGTAGCAAATTACCGCGATATCAACGGCAATAAGATTAAGTTCAAGTCTGTCACGAACGGTATCCATTTGCGTACCTGGACTTTGCCAGAAATCATGAATTATTACTACGATAATGGCATTCTAGACAGGTTTGACCTGCCAGCTGACATAGATTTTGAAGAAAATGTTAGCCGTATTACTGCCGACGATATTCGCCGCTTAAAAAATATTGGCCGCAATCGCCTAAACGAGATCCTAAAGCACCGCACTGACCAGTACGGCAATACAATTCAGATCCCAGATGATGCGATGCTCTTCGATTTCAAGCGTCGTTTTGTTGATTATAAGCGCCCTTGGTTACCGTTCAGCAATCCAGAACGCCTAGCGCAGATTTTAGAGAAGCATAACGCCCACTATATCCTTGCCGGCCGCGTTCACATGGGCGACACTACGATGTTTAATCGATTGATGGATTTACTTCATATCATTGATACGAATCCAACCCTCAAGGAACGCGTCCACTACTTACCAGATTACGACGAAGAGCTCGGCCTTGGTCTTAGCCTCGGCGCAAATAGCTCTATCAATACGCCTATTGTCGGCCTTGAGGCCTGCGGTACGAGCTGGATGAAAGATATCGCAAATATGGGCCTGCTCATCTCTACGCACGATGGTGGCGTCGCAGATATGCCTTCAGATAACTATCTAACCGTTTCCGGTAAAACCGAAGCCGAGGAATGCGAAGAACTCTATCGTCAGATGGAAATCGCCGCTGCCGCTTGGAGCAATGACTTTGATCTTGAATACTGGATCCACAAGGAGCTCACTGCCTATCTAGACGTAATTTCCGGCTCCCGCATGATGCGCGATTACCTGAATTATCTCTTTTAAAATACTTGCGTTCTGTGCGCGGCTCTGCTATACTATTGACAGAGTCCGTACAGGACTATTTTTAATGGAGTAAATATGGCAACGAAAGTTACACGCATTTCGGCCAAGGATGATGGCTCGAAGACCCGTGAAGACAAAGACGAGGTCGTAACTCGCAAAGTTAGCGTCAAAGCTAAGAACAGCGAAAGCAAAAAGGCTGTAGCCGCCAAAAAGGCTAAAGCCAAAGAACAGAAAAAAGCCGAGAAAAAGGCTGACAAAAAAGAGAAAAAAGTCGGTTATTTCCGCGGTGCTTTCCGTGAGATTCGCCAGGTTCGCTGGCCAAACCGCAAAGAAACTTGGAAGATGACTCTATCTGTTATCGTCTACGTTATTATCTTGGCAACCGCAATTATGTTGCTCGATGCCTTGCTTCAGTTAATCTTTAATAAACTCTTGGGAGGAAACTAATTTATGGCAGTTAACCGCTATGATGGTAGCCGTGCTTGGTATGCAGTTAGTACCTACTCTGGCTACGAGGACAAAGTTGCCGATTCTATCCGCCAGCGCCTAGACGGTGTTGATTTCGCGGACAAGATCTTCGACGTAATGGTTCCAAAAGAAAAGCAAATTGAAATTAAGAACGGCAAGCGCCGCATTGCTGAGAAAAAGATTTTCCAGGGCTACGTGCTTGTTGAAATGAAACTTTCTGATGCTACTTGGTATATCATCCGCAACACGCCAGGTGTCACCGGCTTCGTCGGTACCGGCACCCAGCCTACCCCAGTTTCTAAGAAAGAAATTGAGAAGATCAAGAAGCGCATGGGCGTCGACGATCCAAAGTTCACCGTCAACTACTCTGCTGGCGAGGTTGTCTCTGTTATCGACGGTCCATTCAAGGGCTTCGAAGGTACGATTTCCGAAATCGATACCAACAAGGGTAAACTCAAGGTTCTCGTCTCCATGTTTGGTCGCGAAACCGCTGTTGAGCTTGATGCCCTTCAGGTCAAAAAGATTGACGACTAATCTTCATAAAAAAGAGCGGACAAAATCTGCTCTTTTTTGTTTGACCGGCTTTTGTAACAGTGGTATAAAAATTATAAGAGTTCAACTAGTTCTTTTCAGAAAGCGAGGTGGTACTATGTTAAAAGATTTATTTAACAAGAAAAGCAAACTGGTTATCAACACTACGGATAACATAGAGCGTTATTGCCCTCGCGATTATCGCGTTACCGTCTCTTCCATAGCTTATGACGCGCAGAAATTCATAAAAGATTATCTGTCGGAGCCAAATAACGGCTACTTGAAGGACGAACTTTCCGTTTCTCTCACTATTTCCGACGGATACAAGACTCTTTTCATTTTAACGGCCTTGCAGTTTCGTGAAACAATGGAGACTAAGAATGCTTACGTAAATAAGCTCTACTACGGGTTCGCCAAAGGCAAGTATCCCATTACGGTCCGTATTGGAGTCTATGTTAAAAATCGTAATAGAGGCACTGATCGTGCTTATCAACTTTACGAAGCAATAGAAAGGGTACTGACGAGAAAATATGGAAAGAATAACGCCTAATCACTGGCCCATCCCGATTATCGAGATGGGTTTTTCTTAACCCCTCAGGCCTTCAAGGAATGCATACGGATTATCCGGCTTGTCTATGCGAATCACCGTTTCGGCGAGCCGGATTATTTTGTTGTCGGCAAAATCCAGCAAGATCCGCTCTTTATAATCTCTCACAGCTTCTATGTGCGTATAGCGTTGCCGTTTTGAGTTCAACGCTTCTAGAACCAGTTTGTCTCTGAATTTTTTGCGCCATCCTTTCATGCGCGCATAGCTTCGTAGGATTGCCGAAGCCCCCTCAAGGTTAAAGACCATCATTTTTCTATTGACTAGCTTTTTGCCTTCTTTGTTTCTGATTGTTGCCCAACCTCTTGTCTCCAAATCAAGGATTCCCGTTCGCCCCTCGTAAAGTCTTCTAATTCTAGCCCTGAATGGCGTTCTAGTTCTGCCGCTAAATACACGGACGGCTCGTTCCGTCAGTCATATTTCTTGTTTTAGGGGGTTGTATTTTTTCATAGCCCTATTTTCCTACGGAAGAACCCGCGCGTAAAGCATAAGGTCGACGTTTTTCTGCACTTTTTACGAAAAGTTGAACTAGTTTAACTTTAACAGGGGCGGCACCGCCCTAACTTGTCTAAAAATTGCAAAAAGTAGCTATTTTACACTTTTTGACCGTCTAACGCCACAAATATAGACAAGTTCAAACACTCCACCTCTGACGATTTTGAACTAGTTCAACTTTTCTGCGGCACAAGGAACTTGACGACAGGAGCCGGGAGCTGTTAGCTAGACAGAAACTAGTGCGCCATTCTCGCTCGCCTTGTCCACACACCTTATCTACGCACTCCGTAGCGAGCTGCATATTTGACTATTGCGCAAATGCATGCTATAATATATATACTATAGTACATTGAAAAGGGGGGTTGATATGAAAGTATTCGATATCAACAATTACGGAGAAATCAATCAAGAGCACATCGAGACGGTCAAGAACGCCGTTATAGATGCCTGCGCAAAGATGGATGATAGTATCAGCATCATTATACGCATGGGTATCTACGACGCCATCACGGTAAATTCCTGGAGCATCTTCTGTATCAGCACCGACGATATCTATCCGAAGGCGAACAGACGTATCAAGGAAGTGGAGCTGAACAGAGGCAAAGAACTTAACAAACATTGGTACGTCATCGCGATGCCGGATGGCACCGCGTATCAGCTCTTTGTTAACGTTTTATGCTACGACGTCGATAAGATGACAGAGCGTGACAGCATGGCCGAAGCTCGCGTCTTAAGCGTTATCAACGATACGATACGCGCCAACTTTGACTGATTTCACCCACCCTGCTGCAGAATACACAGCAGGGTTTTTCTTGACCCCTTGCAAAACAGGGGCGAATCAGGTATAATATAGAACGTTACGCACGATTATTAATCGTAATAGCCGGTGAAGCGCTTCAAAGAACCGGCAAAGAGGAAAAAATATAATGGCAAAAAAGGTTATTGGCAACTTGAAGTTGCGTATCCCTGGCGGTAAGGCAACTGCTGGACCTCCAGTTGGTAGCACTCTCGGTCAGTGGGGTCTAAACATGATGGATTTCATCAACCCATTCAACGAGGCTACTAAAGAATACATGGGCAAGAACGTTATTGTTCACATTGCCGTCTACGAAGACCGTACTTTCGATTGGAAGTGTCTCGGTCAGCCAGTCGACGATTTGATCCGCGAAAAGATCAAACTTGACAAAGGTAGCGGCCGCCCAAATACCGAGAAAGTCGGTAAAATCACGATGGATCAGATCAAAGAGATCGCAGCCGTCAAGAAAGATCAGCTCAACGCTATTGACGAGGCTGGTGCTTGCAAGATTATCGCTGGTACCGCACGTTCTATGGGCGTCGAAGTTGTAGAGTAAATTAATTGTCGGGAGGCTTAAAGCCGTTTGAACCGCGAAAGGAATATCATGGCAACTAAGAAAGAAGCCGAAAAAGTCGAGACTCCAGAAGTTGAAACTGAAGCTCCAGCAGAGGAAAAATTCGCCAAAGCTGGTAAGAAATCTAAGAAACACGTAGAGGAAGTCAAAGCCGAAGAAGAGCGTCAAGCTCGCAAGGCTGAGGCTGCTGCAGAGCCAGAGAAAAAGGCTGGTCCAAAGCCAGTTACTCGCTCTCGCCTCGAGCGCCGTGGCAAGAACTACCGCAAGGCTGCTGAAAAGCTCGAAAAAGGTAAAGTTTACAGCCTAACTGACGCTATTAAGCTCGCTATCGAGACTAGCCCAGTTAAGTTTGATGCTACCGTTGAGATGCATTTCCGCCTCGGCGTAGATCCACGCCAGGCAGATCAGAACATCCGCGCAACTGTTACCCTACCTGCAGGTACCGGTAAGACTGTCCGCGTAGCTGTATTCGCTCCACTCGATCTCGCAAAGGCTGCAAAGGCAGCTGGCGCAGATATCGCAGAGGATGAAGAATTCACCAAGCGCCTCGATAAAGAGCAGCTTGATTTCGATGTTCTCATTTCTACTCCACAGTACATGCCAAAGCTTGGTAAGTACGCACGTCTTCTTGGTCCAAAGGGTCTCATGCCAAATCCAAAGGCCGGTACCGTTACGACCGATATCGAGAAGGCCGTCAAAGAAGCTAAGGCTGGTAAGATTGAGTACCGCGTTGATAAGCAGGCCATCGTTCACGTTGGTCTTGGCAAAGTTAGCTTCGGTGCAGACAAGATTGCCGAGAACGTTAATGCGTTCCTCGAAAGCCTTAAGGCTCAGAAGCCTGCATCTATCAAGGGTCAGTTTGTGAAGTCCGTCTTCATCAGCACCACGATGGGTCCAAGCATCCAGGTCGAAAATCTCTACAACTAATTAGAGACAACAAAAAAGTTCCGGTTTAAAGCCGGAACTTTTTTAATGCTTATTTTACTTCTTCGTAGCTAGCGACCTGAGCGAAGTAGTCACTAACTGTCTTCAAGCTAGTCTCGAACCATGGCTGTTCAGCTGGATATTCGAAACTTGGAAGAGTTGTCGTTGCAAAAGTATAGACGTGAGCTTTGCCAATCTTGCCTACATAGGTGTAATTTGCGGCGGCGGTCTCATCGAGCTTCTCTTCGGAGAAGTGGATGGCAACCATTGCGCCACTCTTGCTTGGATTTGCGAAGTTAGGAACACGAGTTTCGCCCTCTAGCGGAGCAACATACCAGACGTAGATATCGGAGCCAGTATTCTGATAAAGCGTCTTGCCTTCTTTTGGCATCTTTACTTTTAGACCATACTCGTTAACAAAGATTGTATCAGTCTCGTCCTTCTTAACTACTGGCTGAACTGGTTTTGGATCTTTCTTGCTGCCAGTCTTATAAGATTCAACTGTGCGGCCGATTAGATCGATTTTACCATCGACGAAGAATAGATACGCAGTTGCGCTACAACCAGCAGCTGCGAGAAGCAAGAAGATAAAGGTTGCTACCTTCCAGCCCTTGCCGCATTTTTTCTTTGCTGGCTTCGGATCTTCAATCTTATCAATGGTCATGAATGGCTTGTTTTCCGGCTTTGCCTTCCAGTCATTCACTGGCTTTGCGATTGGCTTGCGTTCAAAGTCATCCTTATCCTCAATAGGTTTTTCGTCCTCGATAGGCTCAATATCATCGCCTTCGGAAATAATATCTTTCTCGATTTCCTCGAGGTTTTCAGTTTCTTCAGAATCATTCAAGGCCTCGATAGCATCTTCGAGATCCTCGCGTTCAGTTCTGTCTTCTTCGGGAGCGCTCGGCCCACCGTGTTTGTGCAGCTCACTGGACTCGAAGCCAGTGTCGCTACGCTTGAATATATCGTCGCTCATTAAAAATTTCTCCTTGATACTATTTTACCATAAGCGGTTTAGATTTTAAAACATAAAAAATACGCCCCGCACGGAGCGATGGGCGTATTTAGCGTTTCTTTTCCTTGACTTCGTTGCGGCCGAGGTTCTTTTTAGTCTCGGTGAAGACAACGTGCTTGCGAAGTACTGGATCGTACTTACGAAGGCTAAGTTTGTCAGGAGTGTTCATGGTGTTCTTCTTGGTGTAATAAAGACGAATACCAGATTCCTCAGAAACTAGACCAACAAGCTTGCGCTTGGTATTACTTTTCTTTGCCATATTGGGTATATTTTAGCACAAATTTTATTTTTCCGCAACAGCGTGAGAACTGATATAATAAAGTTATGAAAATTATTGCCGGCACAACCGAGAATTTTAGGCAGGAAGTCCTAGAATCGACTCTACCGGTCTTGGTAGATTTTAATGCTGTTTGGTGTCCGCCTTGCCAGGCATTGCATCCAGTTCTAGAAGAGATGGCGCTATCTAGTAATGATTATAAGATAGTCACAGTAGATGTAGATGTCGAGCCTGCCCTTGCGGCCGAGTTTGGCGTCAGTTCTATCCCGTGCCTCGTCGCATTTAAAGATGGTAAAGAAGTCGATCGCCGCGTTGGTTTACAACCTCGCAAACGCCTAGAAAAGATGTTAGGAGTAAAATAATGTACGATGTAATTATTATCGGTGGTGGGCCAGCAGGTTTGACTGCTGCCGTATATGCTCGCCGCGCAAATCTAAAAACCCTAGTCCTTGAAGCAACTGCTTGTGGTGGTCAGATTATTATTACTCCTGATATCGAGAATTATCCTGCAGCAATGCATATCTCTGGTCTAGATTTCGCTAGCCGCCTAGAATCCCAGGCGAACGAGCTTGGCGCGGAGATTAAGTTTGAAGAAGTTACCGGTTTTAACGATAAAGGCACCGAGAAAGAGGTTTTAACCGATAGTAATACCTATACTGCAAAGACGATTATTATTGCGACCGGCACAAAGGCACGCAAACTTGGCCTAGAGGGCGAGGACGCCTTAGTTGGTCATGGTATCTCTTACTGTGCCACCTGCGACGGCTCGTTCTATCGCGGCCGTGTTGTGGCCGTAAATGGTGGCGGCAATACTGCCCTAGACGACGCCTTATTCCTGTCGAATATCGCGGACCGAGTATACCTAATTCATCGTCGCAATCAGTTCCGTGGCGACGCTGAATCAGTCGAGAAGATTAAGGCTAAAGAGAATATTGAGCTCGTAATGAATTCTCAAGTTACGAAGTTAATTTACGACAACAAGCTTGACGGTATTGAAGTTACTGATAACAACGGTATTATTCGTAAGCTAGATGTTGGCGCATTGTTTATCGCCATTGGTCGCGTCCCATCTACTAATATCTTCGCAAACAAGATTACCATGAAAGAAGATGGCTATATTGATGGCGAATACTGCCACACTAACGTTCCTGGCGTATTTGTCGCCGGCGATTGCAGAAACAAAGAGGTGCGCCAACTAGTAACGGCTACCGCAGATGGCGCCGTAGCCGTTCATGAAATTATCAAATTATTGAATAATTAAAGCTCTTTGATGCGAGATTCTAGTTTCTCGTTCACCTCAATCTGATAAACTCTTTCTTCTTGAACTTCGCCATCATTAAAGCTGCCAAAGCGGAAGATGATTTTAGTGCGGCCAGCTTTTTTGCCCTTAAAGATATATTCCTGGTCAATGATACCGCCGACTGCGTTCTCGTCACGAGCCGTGCTCTTCATATCTACGCCTTCAGCGATAGAAGTATCTTCAATCTTAAAACTCCATTCGGAAATGATACCGCTGTTGGTCGTTAGCTTTACAACGCTAGTCTCGGCACCATCGTCAAAACTCGGGATCGTGCTGCGATTGATCGCAAAACAGACTCCGAAGATAATTAATGCAAATATTAGGATTGCTGCGAGACTAATGAAAAACCTCTTATTATTCGCTTTTTCTTGTGGCATATTATTCCTTCGTAACCTTAATTTCGATGCCCTTAGGCTGAATATTGCTAATCTTTATGAAAACGATATAGCCACTAAGTTTGCCGGTTGTAGTCTGGTCATATTTCTCTACTCCGTTAATCTGCAGGTTATAGTCAGCATCGCGCGTAACCGTATTAACCTTGAACTCGCTCAGACTTGCCGCCTCACGAGTGACCGCAATGACAGAACCAGATTCAAAGAAGCTACTATCAATGTCGTAGCTAATATTATCCATATTAGAGTTACGGCGAATAGCGTTCAGAACATCCTCGAGCATAGTTTTGCTGTTGATTACCAAATAATCAGCATTAGAATCAGGGTAAATACTCTTGATTAGATAATTAGTGTTCTTCTCGCCAGATTCGTCGGTCATCGGGGCGCTATAGCTGAAGCTCGTCGTCTCAAAGTCTACACTATTAATCGTGACGACCTCGGCTTCTTTCTTTCTTTGCTCCTTACGCTCGTTAACCTTTTCCTGAACGTTCATCCCGAAGAGGATGAGCGCCAAAATAAATACTATACCGAGCAAAACACTCATAACGGCCGTTACGGCGATTCTAGTGTTATTTGCCTTTACCTTATAATCTTCTTCTGACATTTGCCTTCCCTTTTATCAATGATTACTAAATCTTCATAATGTCAGCTTCTTTTTCGGAGAAGAGCTGATCAATCTGACCGTTGAAATCTTTAATCATATCGTCGACGGCTTTTTCAGCACGTTTCTTCGCGTCATCTGGGAGTTCGAGATTCTTAATCTCTTTGCGAGCATCATCGCGAGCCTGGCGGAGGGAGATTTTTGCTTCCTCGACCTTGCCGCTAGCGGTCTTTACGATTTCCTTACGGCGTTCCTCGGTAAGTGGTGGGATTGGAACGCGAATAACGCGGCCATCATCGGATGGATTTAGACCCAAAGCCTGGTCGGCGCGGATTGCGCTAGAAATCTTATCGATATTAGACATATCATAAGGGGTAATTAGGAGCATAGTTGCACCAGAAACGGAAATGTTAGCAATCTGGTTGAGTGGGGTATATTGACCATAAACCTCAGCCTTCACATTAGCGAGCATATCTGGATGAGCACGGCCAGTGCGGACCTTCTTCATTTCCTCTTTGAAGCGGTCTACGGTTGCGGTCATTTTGGCTTTTACGCCGTTAGTATCGAACATAACTTCTCTAACTCCTGTTTATTCTTAAATTTTATCACGATTTCACCGGTGCCGCGAGCGCTGGTCTTGATAGAAGTCTTCATGCCAAGGCGATCGCTGATGCTTTCTGCATAGGTGTCAGTTTCTTGCTTTTCGCGCGCTGCACCTGCTTTCACAGCCTTAGCGCGATTATTGAGGTTAACCTTGTACTGCTCAACTTTGCGAGCGGACCAACCCTCGTCAATAATCTTGGGAAGAACCTTCTCGATTTGCGATTCATCAAGCGTTACGAGTGGACGCATCTGGCCTTCAGACAACTTATGCTCAACCATAGCGTGCTTAGCGCTATCTGGGAGGTTTAGCAAACGAGTAGTGTTGATGATAGCAGATTCACTCTTACCGACACGTTTCGCAATCTCTGCATTAGAGAGATTGAACTGGGAGCGGAACTTTGCGTAAACTGTAGCAATTTCAATTGGATTTAAGTCTTCGCGCTGAACGTTCTCGATGAGGGAAATCTCTAGACGTTTCTGGGCATCGAGAGTGCGGACGATAGCTGGGATTTTATCGAGATTAGCCATGCGACTAGCGCGCCAACGGCGTTCACCAGCGACAATCTGATATTTCTTACCCTCTTTTACAACAACAATCGGCTGGACAACGCCATTCTCTTTAATTGAGCGAGAAAGCGCCTCTAGTTGAGCCTCATCAAATTCACGGCGAGGCTGATTCGGATCTGGGATAATTTCATCAATGGCAATCTCTACGAGTTTGCTATCTTTTTCGTCTTCTTCGGCAGTTGGGTCAAAAAATGAGTCGACAGTGTCAGTCGGGATTAGTTTATCTAGCCCACGACCTAAACCGCGCATTGCACTCATTTAACACGCTCCATTACTTCGTCAGCTAGCGACTTATAAGCTTTCGCGCCCTTAGAGAAGCGATCATACTGACCAATGGAAACGCCATGGCTTGGCGCCTCTGCGAGGCGAACGTTACGTGGAATAGTAGTATCAAATACTTTATCTTTGAAGTAGCGCTTGATTTCGGCCAAAACCTGAGAGCTGAGCGATGTGCGCTTATCATACATGGTAGCGAGCACGCCGAGGAGCTTGAGCTTTGGATTGATGCCCTTCTTGATATCATTAACAGTCTTCAAGAGGTCTGCGACGCCCTCAAGTGCGTAATATTCAGTCTGGACTGGAAGCAAAAGATAGTTAGCGGCAGCCATACCGTTAACGGTGAGAAGCGACAAGCTTGGCTGACTATCAATAATAATGAAATCGTAGTCTTTTGCGACGCTCGCGATAGCTTTCTTCAAGATGAAGAACTTCTCTGCGCCAGTCTTAGCGCTCATATTGACTTCAGCATCAGCGAGCTCAACATTTGTTGGCGCCAAAAAGAGGTTCTTGCACTTCTTTTTATCTGGCTGAACGATAATATCTTTAAGTTCAACCTTCGCTGGAGCCTCTTCGCCCTCCGCGAGTTCTTCTTCGTTAAACGAACCGCTAAGCATAACGGCTGCGATAGTTTTGCTAGTATCTTTTTCCTTAATTCCGAGACCAGAGCTAGCATTGCCTTGCGGATCAAAATCAATAATCAGGGTCTTTTTGCCTGCTTTTGCGAGATAAAAAGCCAAGTTGACAGACGTAGTGGTCTTGCCAACACCTCCTTTTTGATTGGTAATCGTAATCACCTTTGCCATAATTCTATTTTACCACAAGTAAGAGTCAATAATCTCTGGAAGTGGAATTTCTAGCAAAACTAGGCAATTTTCATCCAGACGCTCGCCGAGATGGCTAACCAAATCTAGCTCATTCGAGAAGAAAAGAACCTTTTTGTTGCCATTCTCTACTGGCTTCGGGCTTAGAATCAACACCTCAGAAACGAGATCGTAGTCAATCTTGGCAAGCTTACGTACGTCATCAGTCACCAAGATGCGATCTGGCGCCTGAATGCTATAGAGTGCCTGCATGCCATACTTCAAGGAAGTGGCAGAGGTCGAAGAGGAGTCATCAAGAATTACGCTATTATGCAGACCCTTCGCTGGCGACATGCGACCATGAACTGGGCGAATCGCCGACACGCCCGCGAGAATCTTCTCACGATCAACACGGAAGAGTCTAGCAACTGCCGCCGCCATAACAACTGGGCGCATATTGTGCCCACCGATAAGCTTTACGACCACTGGGATATGCTCGCGCTCTGGGGTTACGATATCGCCCGCCTGACCATCTAGGCCAGAGTCGTGGTCTTCGAAGTAGAAGTCAGCCGGAAGCTCGTCGCCATAAGTAGTAATCTCTGGATTACGGAGATACTTTGCGAATTGCTGCGGCACGTCATTGTAGTTAACGAAAACATGCTTCGCCTTGTTTGCGAGCGCAAAGAAACGCTTAGCCTCTTCGTCCGTATCGCAACTCGTAATTACGACAACATCTGGGTTAATGTCTGGAAATACTGCCATCGAGTTAAAATCGAGGAGGACAATATCCGGGTCGGCTGAGCGATTCACGCCCATCGTGACCGTGAATGCCTGTCCAAGAATCATGCCGAGACAACGGATAGCTGATTTACGGCCAAAAGAGCCAGCAATAACAATACTTTTTACCTGAGGGTTTCTACGAAAATAACGCTCAATTTTACTCTTGGCGTCAAAAATCATTTTTTCTTACCTTTTTTAGCGGTTTTAGCAGTAACCTTCTTCGCTGCCGCTTTTGCTGCAATTGCTTCAAACATTTCTTCTTTGGAGTGAATACCGAAGAAGAGGTCGGTCAAACCATTGACCATGAGATAAGTGCCAAACATACCAATATGGAAGCCGCTATCGAGTGTAGTACCGCCAAGCATCATGAAGGCAACAATACAACCAATCATACCGTTGACGACCCACATGAAGCGGTCAGTAACATTCTTAAAGCTAGCGAGCCCCATGACAATGGTCACGATAGACGCAAAGATCACATAGGATGATAGATAAATAAGGCGGAGCCAGTTGAGATCATCACCGCGATTCGCGCTGGTATCTACCGTATAAAGCAAAGCGACCGCGACAAACATCTCGATGATACCGAGGATAAGCGGAAAGCCCCAGTTATGCGAGCGACGCGTGCGGTAAAGCACGTTTGCGAGCTCGACGAAGGCGAGACCAAACATTGTCCAACCGACAATTTGAGTGAGTAGTGATAGATCGTTTTTTGGCGCGAACATCAAGCAGAGACCTGCAATGACCGAAATCGCACCCTTCATGGCAAATGTTAGCCAATGACTTTCGACAAATTTTGTTTTCGCGTAATTCACTTGAAAAAGCTCCTTAAATCTAATTTAAGGATACAACACGCTTATGCTTTTTGCAATATTTTCACCCCTAGACGTGGCGGATTTTGGCGCGGGTTATTTCGATGATATAGTCGATTTTGTATTTGGTTGGATTGATGACCATATCGTGCGCGTGGAGATACTTCAGTTCCTCGACGCCAAAGCTGCGTTTGAATTGACTAACACCATAGAAGCGGTGTTTAGTCTCATCAAGGCCAGTAATTCCCCAGAAGTTGTAGCGCTTGATGCCGCGCTCGCGCGCATCGCGCATTGCCTGCATATGGAGTAGTGGCGCACCAGAATACTTCGTGCCAAGCTCCGTCGAGACGCCGTAGTGATAGCTCGCTTCGTTGCCGTAGAAAATCATGAAGTTCTGTGCAAGGATTTCGTCGCCAAGCTTTGCGGTATAAAGTTTAACCTCGTCATATTTCGCGAAAGCCTCGAACTGCTTCGTGAGGAAACTTTCGGAAAATTCAACGAAGCCATGGCGCTTAGCCGTCTCGAGCTCAATCTTATAAAATTCATGGATATCTTTTGGATTGGTGCTCGTCGAGACCGTAATATTGTTTTTCTCGGCCTTGCGGATTTTACGGCGCAAACCCTGAGCGGCGCCAGCAAGAATCTCTTCCTCGCTCTTAGTTAGATCGAGGATGCCGGCAAATTCAACAGAAAGATAGATTGGCGCCGGTTTTAGCCCGAGCTCTTTAAATAGCGCGCGGTTCTTCGGAGTTTCAGCAATCTGTGGACGAATGCGAACGAAGACACATTTTGCCGCACTAGCCTGCTCGCGAATATCGTTAAAAATTGCTTCACGCAGTGCCTTTTTGCCCCAATCCATAATCGGACCACCGGCAATCGCCATGTAGGTGCCGCGCTTGGCGGTTTCTACCTGACCAACGTAAGCTGCGACGATTTCGCCATCTTTATCCAGTGCAACGCGGCGCACAACTTTTTTGCCGCGAGCCTCATGAAAGTCGCCCCAAGCCCAAGAATGCAAAAAGTTCGCGTCTTCGTGACTAGTGACGAATTTGTCCCATTTTTTCTGATCTGTAGCATCGATAATTTGCATTTTCTCTCCTATAGGTGACGTTTTTTCTTGCGGATTGTTTCTAGGGTATGGACTAGGCGGTAATGGACTGGCTTAATCACTAAATCATGTGCGGATAGATAAGCCACCTGCTCGCCGCCGAAACCTGTCTTGAAGGTGGTAACGCCAGCATAGCGATGATGCGGGGAGTTTGGCGGAGCGATGCCAAAGAGGTTGTAACGCTTCAATCCAAGCGCCTTGGCGTCCTTGATAATTTGCCACTGCAAAGCGTAAGCGCCTGGGAGTTTGCGGCCATCGAGGGTCGATGCTGCTTCATGATAAATTGCCTCTGGCGCCTGAAGGAGGATTTCGCCCTTCGCAAGCACCTTGCCGTCTAAGCTAGCAGTATAAATGCGAGCCTTGTCGCCAAATACCTCGTGCTGAGCCAGGATGAGATGACGGCTGGAAGGAATAAAGCCCTGGCGCTCAGCAGTCTGAAGCTGAAGATCGTAAAAATCATTGAAGGCTTTTTCGCTAGTTTCGTAGCTAACCTTGATGCCGAGTTTCTGAGCACGGCGGACCTCGTAGCGGGTCTGACGACGCATATCGGTCATTAATTCTTCTTCGGATTTAGTAATATCGAGCATCACGGTATGCTCGGCATGAAGATGCATTGGAGACTTTACAAGTTTTAAACGCTCAGCAAGCTTGCGGTGCTGCTCTGTGTCTGGAATATTTGGACGCATACGCACAAAGACGCATTTATTTGCCTCGGCGACTTTCGCGATTTCCCTCAAGAAGAAGCGAAGAGCCTTAATATCGCCATCCCAATCAAGGAGCGGACCGCCAGGAATTTCCAAATAACGACCACGCTTAGCGGGCTTTAAAATTACAACGGAAGAACCGATGAGCTTCTTTTCATTAAAGAGGCCAAAATAGAAGACCTTTTTGCCGTCTTTTTCGTAAACTTTGCCCCAGGTTGAGGTCTGCAAAAAGTTCGCCTCCGGATGAGCTTTAAAAACATATTTGTCGAGCTCTGCCGGCTCTATTTCTTTCAATTGCATCATTTCGTACGCTCCACTAGACGAGTAAATTGTTTTTTAATCTCAACTGCTAATTCGCTCGTCGAAACAAGGTAATGCGAGTGGCGCCAACCCGGTTTGGTGGTCAATTCAGAATTCGGCAACAATTCGTGCATTTTTTTGCCCTGGCGAAGCGGGGTTATCTGATCATCCTCTCCCCAAATAATCTCGGCCTTGGTAGTAACTTTTGAGATATCTAGCGTCTTGTCGGAATTAATCATATTATCAAGCGTCTTTTTCATATTTTCTGGAGCATGTTCGTAATCGCTAGCGCCAATGACGTGATGAACGGCTTTGCGAATAAATTTGGATTTCTTCAGCGGCGCAAAAGCTTTTGCGAGCGCCTTTAAGACTTTGCGGCGGTTTTCTTTTTCCCATACGCCGGCAGCGTCTAGCAAGATAATTCCACTCAAATAATCTGGCTCTTTTTCAAGCAAGTTGAGCAAAATGCGACCGCCATTGCTGTGGCCTAGAGCAAAGCTGCCTTTTGGCATTTTTCTGCGCGCCCAAGCAACATAATCCTCGATCGTGAAGACTTTTTCGGATTTTGTACCAAGGCCAGGCACCTTTAGTAGTTCGGCCTCTACGCCGATTTTTTGCAGTTCTGCAATCACGTCCTGCCATGGTTCTGGCTTATAAGTCCAGCCGTGAATAATATAGAGTTTTGGTAATTTCGTAGCCATTAGTTTAGTCCCCAACTTGCGCGACGTTTCTTATGAGCGGCGTCTTGGCGCGCAAGCTTCACGACGTCCTCCGGATTTTCTAGCAATTTCTCAACAATCCACTCAAGATACTGGCTGCCTTTGAAAATTACGGTCTCTTTGCCGGTTAGATTTGCCTCGAGATATTTGAGCGCTTGCTGAGGCTTATCAAACGATTCGAAATCACATTTACCCTCGAGCAAAGGCGCAGTATATTTCTTGGTGCGGCGGCCAATCATAACAATCTTTTCTACCTTCGTATCAAGCAATAATTGAGCGAGTTTCTTGTGCTCCTCGCCCTCGAGGTTGCCCTGGTCGATGATATCACCAATCACTAGCCATTTATGCGGCGTCTTCAATTCGCGCACCATCTCTAGAACAGTGGTCATGCTGATAATATGCGCATTGTAGCTAGAATCAATAATCTTGATGCCGTTTTTGCCATGAAGAAAATTGCTGCGGGCTGGCGGCATGCGGAAGTTCGAGAGATCCGTAGAAACTTTTTCGCCCAAATAGTCCATAAGTTTGTCGAGCATCAAAAGCTGCGTAGTCACGTCGCGTGGCATTGGCTCAGAAAACTCAAACTTGCGGCGACCGATTTCGAACACAGCCTTGTCTGGATATACCTCATAACTCTTGAGTTGAGACTTCTTAACCGCTTCGACTTTCGCCTTAATATTTGCGGTTTTCTCAATCATTACTTCATTATCGCCATCAATCAAAACCAATTTCTTGGTGTTTTCCGGAATCGTCGCAAACTCATGCGCAATCGCCTCGTCGATATTCATAAAACGACCGCTCTTTACCTCTTTTTCATAGAAAACAGCGTGCGAGCGACCGAGGCTAACCCAGCAGCTAACTTCTGGTTTTAGCCACTTTGCGACGAACTCTGCCTCATGCGGGCGCTCGCCATCACATTCGACAACGTAGAACTTTTCTTTACGCTTGTAGAATAGACCGAGCCAAGGCGCTTTGAGAATCAAACTGATCCAATGCGCGCGGCTGCCGGTGATGCCCTTTTGACCCAAAACATCAAAAGCGATACCAAAAGCCGAGTTCGCATCATGAGAATAATGAGCCTTCGCTCCGAGCTGGCTCTCGATAAGATTGAGCATCGTAGTTTTACCGGCAGAACCGGTGATAATAATGATGCGCGGATGCCATTTCTTCAAAGAAATGTTCGCAAAAAATTTGAAGTAGCCTGCGGCCACAAAATAGAATTTTTTCTTAAGATTAGCGATAATTGCCATCTAGTTAATTATACCATATCCGTTTTATTGATTTTTTCGCATTTTTGTGGTATAATTAAGGTATTATATGGATGCAAAAACAGACACTCGTAATCTGATAGATAAGTTCAAAGGCCTCCCAAATGAGGAAATTGTCGCCGAGCTTGATAAGAGCCGCATTCCGCTCGAAATTGCCATTGAAAACTTGGCGCATGACTTTAATATCGGCACCGTCGTTCGCAACGCAAACGCTTTTAATGTTTCGCGTGTGCACATTATCGGCAAGCGAAAATATAACCGCCGTGGCGCAATGGTGACCGACAAATACCTTCACATCGACCACTTTGCAACCGCCTCCGAGTTCATCGACGATGCGCACAAGCGCGGCATGAAAGTTGTAGCAGTTGATAATAATCGGCCAGAATCAAAGCCGCTTGGCTCAGTAGAGCTCACACCAAATTCCATCTTAGTATTTGGCTCAGAGTCGGATGGGATTTCGCAGGAGTTGCTCGACGCAGCGAATCAGGCATTTTATATTGAACAGCTCGGCTCGACGCGCTCGATTAATGTCGGTTGCGCCTCCGCTATCGCAATGTATGAGGCGGTACGCCGCTTGGGGTTATTACCAGATGCGTAAATATCAGTTATCTCAGCATTTTCTTCGCGGGCCAAAACTTGCCGGCTTTTTGATTGGCCACAGCAATATTAAAAAACGTGACATCGTACTCGATATCGGTGCCGGTTCTGGTGTTATTACTACCGCGCTTTCTCGCCGTTGCAAGCAGGTGATTGCCGTGGAACCAGATCACGATACCGCGGAGTTGCTCCGCAAAAATGTCGGCAAATGCGAGAATGTTAAGATTGTTGAGCAGGATTTTCTCGAGATGGACTTACCAGAGGGCGAATATAAAGTTTTCGCTAACCCGCCATTTCATCTTAGCTCTGCAATTCTCCATAAGCTCGACGAGGCCGAGAATCCACCAAAAGCAATCTATTTGATTTTGCAGAAGCAATTCGCACTGAAGCTGCTTAATAACGACCGCCACTACACCTCGCAGCTCGGCAAGCAGCTTTTTGTACACTATGCGCCGCGTATTCGCCTACCAATGAAGGCTGAATACTTTACGCCACCACCAGCTGTGCCTTGTGTGCTTCTCGAGCTCAAGCGCCGCGAGGACATATGAAAGAGCAGCTGATTGCTGAGTTTGAGAAACATATCAACCCCGAGCGCATTGAGGCGACCGCTCATTTCTTTGGGATTTGCCCGGGCGGCTACGGTGAGGGCGATATTTTGCTTGGCGTTTCAGTTCCCCAAGCGCGCAAAATTGCCCTGAATTACAAAGCTATGCCAGAGGACGAAATCGTAGAACTCCTCCATTCAAAAGTCCACGAGCATCGTTTTGCTGCGCTCGAGATTCTCGTCGCTCAATTCAAGAAAAACCCAGAACGTAGCCGTCGTATTCTGATAGAAAATATCGAGGCAGCAAACAACTGGGATTTGATTGATGTTATCACTTGGAAAATTCTTGGCGTCTGGGCGCTCGAGCATCACGACGAAAAGTTGTTTCATGAATTCGCAAGCAGCGACAACCTCTGGAAGCGCCGCATCGCGGTAGTCAGCTATATGGCATTTTATAGGAACGGCTCCTTAGGTGACGGACCAGAGATTATCGAGGAGTTGCTTAGCGATAAAGAGCCACTCATTCATAAAGCTTGCGGGTGGATGCTACGTGAGATTTATTGGCGAGTAGACAAACATTTCGCCGAATCATTCATTATCGACCACTATAATCAGATGTCACGCACAACTTTGCGCTACGCAATTGAACGCATGCCGGAGCCGCAACGAAAGCAGTTTTTGAAAGGAGAATTCCATGCCACGTCCAAATAGGCCACTTCCCTACGAACCAGAAAAATGCTGGGTGAATAATAAACATAAGATTTGCTACCCAGACGAAGAGACTGCCGAAGCGTCAGCGAGACTCGTTGAATTCGAACACGGTTTGCCCGTAAACTCGCTCAGCACTTATAAATGCGAATACGGCAACCACTGGCACTTGGCCAACAAAAAATAGCCCCGAAGGGCTATTTTTTATTTGCGGTTTAGATCTGCAAGTTTATCCATGGTCTTATTGACGCGGATACGGTTGCGGATAGAAGCGACAGCTTCTGGAGTCTGCAAATCAGCAAGCATTTCTGGGCTCTTCGCATAAACATGTTGCAATTCAGCAACTTGCTGCTCGACCTCTTTATCGGTAACCTCAATCTTAAGTTCTTCGCCGAGCTTAGCAACAACGATGTGACCGATAACACGGTTCTTTGCAGCTTCTTTGACGTCCTCCTCCCAAGCTTCCTTGGTCTGCTTGGAATGCTCGAGATAATCGTCGAGATTCGTGCCACGCGCCTGAAGATTGCGGAGAATGTCTTCGCGAATCAAGTTGGCCTGATCCTCGACGAGCGCTTCTGGAGCCTCAGTCTTGGAGCCTTTTACAAGTTCGTCAAGCAAAGCATCCTTAAATGCCTCGTCAGCGCGCTGCTTGCTCTGAGCCTCAAGATTCTTCTTGATATCTGCTTTAAGCTCTTTGAGGGTTGGAAAAGCGCCAGTTTTCTTGGCGAGTTCGTCGTCAATCTTTGGCGTTTCAATCTCATTAACCTGCTTCAAGAGAACTTCGAATACGACGCTTGCGCCAGCGAGATCCTTGCTATGATATTCCTTCGGGAATTTGAGCTTAAGATCAAACTTGTCGCCAGGTTCATGACCGACAATACCGTCCTCAAAGCCAGGAATGAACTGGCCGGAGCCAAGCTTCAACTTGTAGTCCTTTGCGGAGCCGCCATCAAATGCGACATCATCTTTTTTACCAACGAAATCAATAATAACTTCGTCACCAAGCTTTGCGGCGCGTTTTACAGCCTTGCCCTCAGCATAGCTTTCAGCGATGCGATTCAAGACATCATCAACATCCTTAGCCTCAACCTTTGGCGCATCGTATTTAGCCTTGAGTTTCTTGTAATCTGGGAGTTTTACCTCTGGCATAATATCAGAAGTAATCTTGACCTCAGCCATTTCGCCTGGGACAAACTTTATGATATCTACGTTTGGCGCAGAAATTGGCTGAACATTAGCCTCGGTGTAGATTTTTGGAATAGCTCCGCGAACCATAACATCAAGCGTCTGCATAGCGAGCTGATTTGGATCAACATGCTGCTCAACAACGTTTGCTGGAGCTTTGCCATTGCGGAAACCAGGAATTTTTACATCGCGCGCAAGACGGGCCAAGGCTTTGAGGCGCGCAGGTTCAAAATCCTTGCTAGTGAACTCAACGTCAAATTCGACGGAGGTCTTTTTCTTATTCGTAGTAAATTTCATAGTGTAAATTATAACACGAACAGATAAGAGACGAAAACGTAAGCTTAATCTTTTGTAATGATGCCGCGATTATAGTCGCTGCGGAAGTGCTTGAGGGTGGTTTTGATGTTCGTATCCTGCTTGATGCCAGGATTCAAAATATTGTTCGGATCGAAGAGTTTCTTGATCTTTTTATAGAGGTCAATCGTCTGAACGCTCTCAAACTTCTGAGCAAAGATTGCCATGAAGCGACCTTCTGGCGCCTCACCACATGGGTAGCCGTTATTGTCGTAAATCAACTTCAAATAGACGCTAAGGAACTGGATGATTTTCTTGCGACCAGCCACGGAGCTTGGATTGAAGTTTGGACGAATCGAGAAGGTATCAAAATCCACCGAGCCATATACCGCCATCGGCAAAGACATGCTCTTTGCGAGTTTCGTGACGCCATCCAAGAACTTAGCCTGATTTTCTGGCGGAATATACACGCCATCAACTAGCGGCAAATGATAGCTACCTGATGAGCAGTCGTTTAAATAAGCGTCGAGCGTACGGTCTAATTCAAGGAAGTCACGACGATTATCTTCGTCCTCCTCAATAATACGGAGGCTGTCTGGTAGGTTCTTGCGAATTTTGGCGAGTTTACGCCTGCGATCGCGCGTCGAATCATCTTTAACATTCGCAACAATCAAGTAGCCATCGTCTGATACGCGGCGGAAGAAGCGAGTAGATTTGCCTGTACTGGCCGTAGCGTTAAATAGCTCCGTATCGTAAACAACGATATCCGTAAACTTCAGACGTTTGAGCTCACGCGCAACAAAGGCAAAAGCCGTAGCGGTCTTACATGGAATCGCGATATAATCCGGACGATCAAAGACCGGCTCCACGCGCAGAATAACCTCTGTAATAATGCCGAGCGTGCCTTCAGAGCCAGAAAAGAGCGGTAACAAGCTGAAACTACGTTTAGTCTTAACGGCGCCAAGGCCGGAATAGCCGAAGCGATTCTTCTTGTTCTCTGGCAAACGGTTGATTGATTCCCATTTATCTTCAATCAATTCATCAAGTGCGCGATAGAGATCACCTTCGCGCCCTTCTTCGAGCTTCTTTTTGCGGAAATAATGATTAGAATAATTGCGCGCCTCAATCAGCGTGCCGTCCGCCAATACAATCTCGGCGCGGTTAATAAAGTCATAAATAGTGCTCGGCTCGGTATTATTGCTTGCGCTCGCTGCTTTCGCGATAAGACCGCCAATCGTTTCAAATGGGTTGCCAAATACCGGCAAATCCAAACCACAAAGATTCAGCGCCTTCTTTAGCTCACCGAGTTTGACGCCACACTGAACGCGCACGAGCCGCTGGCGCACGTCGATTTCCTGAATTGCCGACATGCGTTCAGTGGAAATAATCAAGCCAGTACCGATATCTGAACCGGTCTTACTATAGCCGGAACCGCGCACAGTAATTGGAAGTGAAACTTTCTTCTGCGATAGCTGATAGGAAAAACGCACGAGCTTGCGAATATCGGTCGTATTCTCAGGAAGCGCAACGACGCGCGGATTAATTTTAAGCATAGAGCGGTCGGTCGCGTATTGCTCCAAAATATTTGGCGCAGAATAAACTACACCGTCAATACTCTTGTTTAGATAGATCGCAATGCGATTCATAAACCACCCTTTGACATCTACAAATTATTTTAGCATAAAAACTTTGAAATTTGTTATTATAAAAATAACTAAATAGGAGATCGCGATGATCGAAAGAATCGACGCAAAAATGAACTTTTCCGACAAGGATAAAACTATCTTGTCGGTCAATCACAACTACTATGTGCGAACTGCAATCGCGACACTTGCGGATATGTTTCTTACCCTTTTGATTGTCTGCGGAATTGTCGCGTTAGTGACTTTTATCTGCATCATGATTGTTGTTTCTAATGAAGGTAGCAGCTCTGCTACGAAGACCAATGCTATGGTTCTTACCGCAATGGTAACGCTTGATGTCTTGCTTGGCATTTTCTACTTTGTCTATGTCATCGTAAAAATCGCTCGCGTCTCCACGATGCGCAAGCACGTCAATCGCCTCGAAAAAGAAGTTATCAAGAACTGCACGGTTGGCAGTAACGAAGAACTGGAGCAAGCCCCAGAAGCTCCTCAGGCTGCTTAATCTGACGCAATCCAGAAGTCTCCGTGCAAGCGGAGACTTTTTTGTGGTATAATTTCATTATCCATTCCGTGCGCGAGTGGTGAAATTGGTATACACGTATGCCTTAGGAGCATATGCCTTTCGGCGTGCTGGTTCAAGTCCAGTCTCGCGCACCAGAATACAAAAAACAATCGCCCGTTGGGCGTTTTTTTGCTATTTTTCAAGTTCTATGTTATAATATAGCGCAGTGAGCCGTTCGGCTTGCTCCTTCAAAAATTGGAACCGCATTTTAATAGCACTATTAGGCCTGATGATTGCGCCGTAAGGCGCGCGAGGTAAAAATTATGTATATTCATGACGACGATGCTTCTGATTTATGGGATTACAAATTTCCACAACAGAGATATATTCCAGATGACTCAACTATTGCCTCAATCAATAATAAATATGGCGGCAATCAAATGAGAGAACTTGTTCGTACGGAATGGACTGGAAGTTCATTCTTCGTTTATTTCAAGATGGGCGACAAAGTTAAGCGAGTAAACATCACTAACGAATGTCGTGCATACTGTAAAGAACACAATAGACGCTTTACGATAAAAGTTCGTGAACAGCTAAGCGAAACGATGCCTAAATCTTTAGAGATTTGGCTAAAGCTGACCGATTACTATCAGCAACACTGTCCTTATAATATTGGCGGTGTTAGATACTTAACGTCCGCTAACGAAAAAATGCTTAGAGAAACATGGCTCAGCAAATTAAAGTTCTGAGATAGATATTTGTGAGTAAATTATGATAATAAGCGGTTCCAGCCCCTGGCGTAATGCCGGGGGTCTTTTTTATCCGCGGAGAACTTCGCTCTTGCGACCGTTCACGATAATCACGTCAGAATCATCCAACATGATCGCTTTGCCGCCATACTCAGCAATATTGCGGCGATAAATATCAGTCTTTTCCATGTGATCATTGCGCGAAGCGTGGCAGATTGGGAACGAATCAATTAGACCGAGTGCTTCAAGTGGCGCATCCTGACCATAAAGTTCCTTTGTAGCGCTAACCTGGCGGTCGTCGCCGCGAATATAAGGAGTGAGGTTCTTTGCAGCAATCATCGTGCCGGCACTTTCTGCAGCATATACGATAGCATCATTGAAGAGAGCGCGGCGGATAATATTATCGAGTCCGCTCATGCGCATAGCGGCATTTAGGTAGAATGGGTTGCCGCCGAGACAGTAGATTACGCCTGGATCGTATTGCTCCAGATAGCCTTCCAACTCCTCTGCTCTACCGAAGAATAGGCGAAGATCAATAACCTGCGGCGAAAAGCCGGCCTGAGCAAAGAGAGCCATCTTGTCGCCAAGAATGTTTGCTACATATTTTTCAGTGCGATAGTCACGAGCGTTGCGCACAATCAAGACACGGCGATTACTCCCGGCAAGATCGCGCAAACGATTAGCAAAATCACCAAGTTCACTACTTGCTAAAAACAACCTCATAATAATTCTATTCTAAATGCAAGTGTAGCCACCGTCAACAGGCAAAATAACACCTGTGACGTAACGAGCCTCATCAGAGGCGAGGAAGACTGCCGCCGCATCAAGCTCGCCAGGCTTACCATAGCGCTGCATTGGGACATGAGTCTTCGCAAATTCTTGGAAGCTTGGCGTATCGAGCGTCTCTTTAGTCAGCTCAGTCTCAAAATATCCAGGACAAATAGCGTTGCAAGTAATACCATCAGTAGCCAACTCAGCAGCGACAGCGCGGGTAAAGTTCACAACCGCACCCTTTGACGCGTGATAAGCAATCGTATGAATCTCAGTGTTGCCAACGAGACCATACATGCTAGCGATATTAATAATGCGGCCGTATTTATTCTTTTGCATAATCTTCGCGAATGCGCGCGTCATCTTAAATACGCTTGTCTCATCGGTGGCGATAGTAAAGTCCCACTCTTCGTCGGTCATAGCAACAACGCCATTATTCTTCGCTGAGCCAGCACAGTTGAGCAAAATGTCTACACGGCCAAATTCTTTCTCTGCAGCAGCGGCAGCATTATTGATGTCTTCCGTGCTCGTAACATCACACTTGATCGGCAAGACTTTAACGCCATAATCTTTCTTGAGCTCCTCAGCAAAACTCTCAAGTCTTTCGAGGCGGCGAGCCAAAATTACAAGATTAGCGCCCTGCTTTGCGAAGGCTTTTGCCATCTGAACGCCAAGGCCAGAGCTTGCACCAGAGACTACTGCGACTTTTCCCAATAAATCAAACATTTAGCTCTCCTGTACTTTTTCTTCTATCATTTCCTCGGCAGAATCGTCGAATTTTACTTCGCGAATTGAGTCGCCACAGGATTTTGTATCGTCGTCGAATTCAAAACTCTTGTATTTTAGGAAGTTGTTTCTAAAAGTGAACTCTAGGCAGGCGGAATCTTTTTGGAAGTATAGAATAATATCGTTTTCGAGCGCTTTCGAAGAAACTTTCATCGAATCTTCACTACAAACGTCGGCCATGAAATTGTAGGCTTCTGCATGGGTCTTGCCAATCAAATTCTTCACATTGCGGCAGTCGCTATGCGACACCTTGACACCCTCAACGCCATTCGCAGCATCATTGATACCCATGAGAGACGCCACAGTCTCTGGCGAAGTGACGGAATAGTTTTCGTATTCATCAATATGGCGATCAACCCAATCGGTGATGCGGTCGAAATTAACCGAGATAAAGATAAAGGCGGCAATCGCAATCAAGAGCGGAAAGCCAAAAATTACAGCACATACAATTAGCACAATTTTAACAGCGGTGCTATCGCCGTTTTGTTTTTGCGATTCATTATTGCTCATAATTATATTCTACTACAGTTTTTGATACATTTTGATGTGCGCGGCGGCATAAGACTTGTCACTAAAGAGGCTAAGACCACGAAACTCCCATGGTGCGGGATTCTCGGGATGAGATAGGACAAAAATGCCACCATGTTTGAGATGTTTGAGAATCTCCTCAATGAACTGATACTGCGGATTATCATACGGAGGGTCGGCAAAAATAATATCATATTCGTCACGCATCTTACGCACAATTTTAGCCTTGTCCCCTAGCTTAAACTTCTCAATATTGTCATGAATTGTCTTCGCGGCCTTGCGATTGTTCTCGAGAAAATCTACTTCGGCGGCGTCGAGAGACAATGCTTCGAGGCCGATTGCCCCACTACCTGCGAAAGCATCGAGGATAATTTTGCCAGAAATGTCGCCACGCAGACGATTAAAAATTGCGGCGCGTTCGCGGTCGCCCATCGGATGGGTCTTATCGGTCTTCGGGGTATCAATGAGACGTCCGCCAAGTTTACCCGAAATGATGCGAATCTGACTATTTTTTCTTGGCATTTTTTGTTCCCTTTCGCTCTAGCTTAACGCGGCTCGCTTGCTCGAGACTGGAGGCCCAACCAAGCGTAATCGCACGAACGATTTCTGGAATCAAAACTTCACGCACTTCGAGCGTCAATTTTGTCGTCCAGCCCGATTGATTAAAAGCGTCATACATCTTAAAGGCATGAATTTTTTCGAGCGACTTATAAAATACCGCTTTCAAATCTATATCATGAAAATCGTCGCGTTTAACATCCTTTGGTATCATTCGTTTTAGGCCAATCGGTGCAATAATATATGCTACGCCATACTCAAATGCTATATGCTTCGTCATGACGCCACCAGCACCCCAATACAGCCAGTTGTTTCGCACTGCCTGAGCGATGTTATTGCCACGCATAATCCCCTTCACTTCGTGACCAAAGATACGTTTATATTCCTTATCGGTCATCAACTCATCGACCACCTCGCGGAACGGATAGTGGTGTGCTGGAGTGAGTCCGTCCGTAATCGCATGCGCCATCCAGGCCGCCTCAAATGCGGCACGCTCGTGATCATTTTTAATCAGTGCTTCAGTCAGGTTATATTGATGATCCAAAATATAGCCAATTAAAACGCCATCGTCGTGGTCTGGCTGAATGAAATGCTCGGGCTCGTCAACGCCTGGAGACTTCGCCTTCAGGCCATCCGGTCCGCGCGTACCTTCAAAATACAAAATCTTCTGAATGCTCGGAAAAGAAAGCGCATCGCGCCCATATTGCTGCGTTAATAATTGGCGCGCTGCCTTGTCGAGCTTCTGATGGACGCCAATGAGTTTACCGGAGTGCTTTGACCCCTTGATGATGTCTAGAGTTGCATACATATTAATTCAAAGTGGTTAAGCGCTGATATTTACGGATAGACGCGCTTAGCTCTTTATATTTTACCATATCATAACCGTCTTTAATGAAGTCTTTCACTAGTTTATCGGCTCGATGAATGAGCTTTGTATCCGTGATAGAAGCAATGCGCAAGTCCATCGCGCCATGCTGGAGTGAGCCATAGATTTCACCAGGACCACGAAGTTTTAAATCAACTTCCGCAAGATAGAAACCATCTTGCGAATGCTCAATCTCGCGAAGACGGCGAGTAGGTGTATCGGTAGTAGAATTAACTAAATAACAATAGCTGGCGGCACTACCGCGCCCGACACGGCCACGTAGCTGATGAAGTTGACTGAGACCATACTGGTCGGCATCGGCAATTACCATCACAGTCGCATTTGGAACATTTACGCCAACCTCCACGACGGTCGTTGAAACCAAAATATCGATTTTGCCATTCGCAAATAGAGTCATAATCTCGTCTTTTTCCGCTGGTTTCATTTTGCCATGGAGATAGGCGACATTGTAATTCGGAAAACGTTTGGCGATTTTCTGGACCTCGTCCTTGACGGACTTTAGTTCCGATTCGCCCTTATCGTCGATTTTCTTGCAGATGTAATAAACCTGATGCTTGGCTTTAAGTTCTTTTTCTACGGCGTCCCACATCTGTTTCGTGCTTACTGGTGATACAATTTTTGTCGTAATTGGCTGACGACCTGCCGGCAGCTCATCAAGTACAGAGACAGCGAGATCGCCAAAGATTGTAAGCTGTAGCGAGCGTGGAATTGGTGTCGCCGTCATCGACAGCAAGTGCGGCATCGTATGCGCTTTTGCGAGAAGTTTTTGGCGCTGCGCCACACCAAAACGATGCTGCTCGTCAATAATCGCGAGGCCGAGATTCTTGAATTCCGTATCGTCAGTTATCAAGGCGTGGGTACCAATCACGAGATCAACCTCGCCCGCCTTTATATGCTTCTTTAGCTCTGCTTTGCGCTTGGTTGAGCCGGTCAAGAGCGCAATGTTTAGTTCGCCAGCAAAGAGTTTGCTCAGAGATTCAGCGTGCTGCGTAGCGAGCACTTCCGTCGGCGCCATCAGGGCCGTCTGAAAGCCCGCTTTCGCTGCCGCATAGGCGCTGAGAGCTGCAACCATCGTCTTGCCAGAACCAACGTCGCCCTGAAGCAAACGGTTCATCGGAATTTCATTGTCCATATCTTGGATAATTTCCCAGGTCGCCAGGCGTTGAGCATTGGTTAGCTTAAACGGAAGTTTTGCGACAAATTTCTTGAAGGCTGACATGTCAGTTTTGATCGGCGCAGTATGAAGTTTTTGGTTCTCCTCGCGATTAAGGCGCGCTGCGAGAAGTAGCGAGAACAGCTCTTCTACTGCTAGATATTCACGGCCTTTTTTAGCCTGCTCTACCGTCTCCGGAAAATGAACATCGAGAAGCGCGTCGGCGCGGCCGGGATAATTCGGGATCATGTCTGGCACGAGCGCGATATTATTCTCCATTGTTTTGATAAACTTCTTAAAATCAGGCGATTTAATCGTGCCGCGAGCTGGATAAATTGGCTGAATTTTATCAGAGGTCGGAGCGTCATATTCGTCGCTTTTTATCGCGGACGGATTCTGAAGCTGATAGCGACCGAAACTGAGCTGCATATTGCCACTAAAGTAATATTCGCCCTGCTCAGAAAATTGCTTGGCGCGGTACGGCTGATTAAACCAAATCGCCTTAATCGCACCAGTTTTATCGCGAAGCGTTGCCTCCGTTAACGTTAGGCGCCCCTTCACGCGGCGAGTATTGATTGATTCTACGCGGGCTTTTACCGTAACTTTGCCCGGGCGCAAATCGGCGATATTCTGAGCCTGCTGGAAATTTTCGTAATCGCGCGGCAAATGATATATCAAATCGCGGAGCGTAAAAATGCCGGCCTTATGCAAGACCTCAGCCGTCTTAGGGCCAATACCTTTGACCTCCTCGATTGGCGCCGCCAAATCCATATCTATATTATACCGCGAAGGTAGGCTATTCTACGATATAAGGGTCGGTTCGAAGACCGGTGCCAGAAGCGAACTGCATACCGGATTTAAGAGAAACCATCGGGCGCAAACCGCGATGCCCCCACGGGAGTCTAAGAGTTTGCCCTGTTCCCCAAACAAAAACGCTTGCACCGTCATCTCCAAAGTCTCCAGGCGAAGCTGCCCACATTTCTGCGCCGTTATTTAAATAGGCTGTTGAGTCGTAACCATGCCAACCACTTCCCGCTAGAGTAAGCTCGTCTGCAGTAATAAGGCCGATTTTATGATTTAGCTTTGCATCATTATTTGAGACCTGAAAGGCATCATTGTGATTTGCGCAATCGAGGCTTGGCACAACAATATTCTGGCCGGTTTTATAATAATCGCGACCAGCTGCTCCATGATAATTAAATAAATGAGAATCAATAGAAGGCGTAGCATCACTGTCTTCGCCTTTAATGGATCCAGCAAAGTAACTTCGGTCATTACAGAAAATCGCATCTTCTAGGTCATCTTCATAATTGCGCGAGCCAGATACATGGCCATCAAGATTTTTATTCACGAACCATGACTCTATAGTAGATTTAGCAACACTATCATTAGTATTCGCAAACATAGCAGCCTTCATTGCCTCGATGCCAGTATAGCCGCCTACAGGAAGATAATAGATGGTGCCATTATTGCCAAAGCAATGAATATAACCAATCTTTGTATTATCGCAAGAGGTGGCGCCATCAGTACAGAAGTAGTGATATCTCGTTGCAGCCTCGGTACGTTTATTTGCCCAGGTGCCAGAAATGGATTGGCCGGCGCTTGTATCTAACGTATAAGTATCACCATCCTTCGTGATGCTATTACTGAAAGTAAATTGAGTACTACCAGCAGATAAAGTCCTGTAAGTAATACGAGTACCATATTTGTAGCCCACATCTGCGGGAGAAGAAGAATCATAATTAAAGGAATACGTACCATTATTAATCCTCGTGGCCGCACTAGTTGCGTTACATTGCTTCGTGTCGCCTACGGTAGTTGGTTCGCCGTTATATATCATCTTAACGCCGCCAGTAGCAGTAGTGCGGACAATCTTCCAGCAAATGTTGGCCCATATGACGTTATTATTGTCTATCTGGCCACGGAAGTAGTAGATATCTGTGCCATTCTCAGTATACTTATTTACACCATTACCATTGGCAGTAGCCGGGTCAGACGAAACGATAGCTCTTCTTGAAAAGTCAATATTGTACGGCTCATTCACTTGTTCGGCTATAATAACCTGCGGATCATACCAGCTGTTCTTCGCGTCAGCCTGAATCGTTTGTATCGTCGCCTTCAGATGATATGTTGCATCCGCATAGGCGCCATCTGACGTTACAGCAGCGGTCGCAGAAGTATCAAGGTTCGCATCACAGTTAAGGGTTACGCCCGTGATGAGCGAACTAGTCGTCGCATTGGCAGCAAGGTTAGTATCGTAAACATAGTACGCTCCTTTTTTAGTCCAGCCCGAGTCCGGCGTGAACTCAATCTGCGCCATCGTAAGGCCCGATGCAGCTGAGACGAGCGGAAGTTTTGTCGTGCCATCCGAGGCAACCCATTCTTCATCAAGTTTTATGCGTACTGCTACGTCCATATTAGAGTTGTTTGTCACTGTAATAATTTTCGGCACAGTCTGACAGGTTCGCCATCCACTAGGCGAGGCAAAAGATTCCGTGGCAGTCGTAGAGTACGTCGCAATATCGAAGTTATTATTAAGGACGGACTGGTCTCGACTCACAGCAAAAGTAATGCCAACACCGGCAATAGCCACTGCGCTAACAATTGCTATAAGTTTACCTCTCTTTTTCATAAAGCGTCTTTACGAATACCTCAAAAAAATGCTTCTGTTTATATAATATATCAAGCGGACTAAAAATAGTAGAGAGGCAGACTATTCAGTTGGTTCGGTTGGGGCATTTTCGGCACGCCATTTGGCGATTTCGCCATGGTTGCCGTTTAAGAGAACTTCCGGCACCTTCATGCCACGATATTCAGCTGGGCGCGTATACTGCGGATATTCGTAATTATCGCCATCAGAAAAGCTCTCGATTTCAGCGCTAGTTTCGCCGCCAAGCACGCCAGGAATAAGGCGAACAATAGAGTCAATTACAGTCATTGCCGGCAGCTCGCCGCCGGTGAGAATGAATTTGCCGATAGAGATCTGATAATCAACTAAAGTCAAAATGCGCTCATCGTAGCCCTCATAATGCGGGCAGATGAAGATAAAATCGTCGCCAGATTTTGCTAGTTCCGCGGCACGAGCTTGCTCCCAAATGCGGCCTTTCGGCGTCATCAAGACAACCTTAGCGTCAGGATTGCGCGTTTTTGCGTCCTCCACGGCAGCAAAAATCGGCTCAGGCTTTAAGAGCATTCCGTCACCGCCGCCATAAGGCGTATCGTCAACTTGGCGACGTGGACCGAGGCCGAATTGGCGCAAATCGATCAATTCAAACTCAACTAACTTTCGGTCTTGAGCCTTCCAAAGCATAGACTGGTTAAAAACCTTGTCGAACATCTCTGGAAAGAGTGTAATTACAGATATTTTCATTATTGCTTTTCTACTTTTACGAGCGCCGGACGGATTAATTCGCCATCGTAGCGGTAACCGGCGCGAAGCGTCTCGGCGATCAATTCTTTATCGCCGTCTCCCTCAACCATTACAGCATTATGAACATCTGGATTAAATGCCGTTCCAGGCTTGCTATCAATGCGTTCGAGACCAAGCTCTTTGATGGTTTTTTCGAGGGATTTTTCTAGAGGTTTTAGATTCTCGTTAGCGGCAATTGCGCGATCCATATCATCTATCAGTGGTAGAATTTTTGCAACTGTTGTGTTTTTTACAACGTTTCCATACTGCAGCTTCTGTGCTTCAACTTGTCGGCGATAATTCTCAAAGTCTGCACGAGTGCGTTGCAAATCGGCAGTAAGCTCAGCAATCTTATCCTCTGCTGCTGGTTGCTCTTCTGAATTTTCTTTAGTTTTGTTCGTCATAAATAATCTCCTCCAACATTAAGCCCGCATGACGTACGAGCGACATTACCCTTTTATATGATTGCCGCGTTGGCCCAAGCACGCCGATATAGCTACGATCGGAATACGGGGATCGAAAACGTGAAATCACAAGTGAAACATTTGATGCTTTGCCGACTGGGTTTTCCGAGCCAATATAGACATTGATTGCCTCATTTGGCTGCACTTCTTGGAGCCAAGGCTTAATATTGTCTAGCAACTTGCCGACTGCCTGCACCTGAGCGCTCTGGATAAACTCTGGCTGAGCAAAGAGGCCGCCAAAACCAGAAATATATAGCTGATCACCAATCGTCGCAAGACCTAGGTTGCCAGTGAGCTCAACGAGGCTATCTACGGCGCTACGAATCGCATAATCTGCGCGCGTCTGCGCCTGAATACGGGTAGCGAGCGCCTTGGTAGTGCGATCTGGATTTTCTTCTACGAGCGGCTCTTCTTGGAGCGAGTTAACATAGAGGCGATAGCCAGCATCGGTTGGAATGCGGCCAGCAGAAGTATGCGGTTGCATAATGTAACCCATCTGCTCTAGCTTGCCCATTTCGGCACGAATCGTAGCCGAAGAGCAATCAAAAAGTTTAGCGAGCGTCACCGAACCAACAGGGGTGGCGAGCTCTGCATATTCTTCAATAATTGCGAATAAAATCTCTCTTTGGCGATCTGTCATCTTGCCCTATATTTTACGCTTTTTAGCACTCTAGGTCAAGGTTTGCTAACTATTTATTCTCTGGTATATGATAGAAAGTCTTGTCGTTCGTAAAGGTCGTTAACCTCTTATCCGACTGGACAGACTGAATTTCATTAGTGAAGTCATTTGATTCGGCCTGCTTACCGTCGGCAGTATAGATATTTAGGCCGCCATTCTCATCCATGATAATCAAATAGCTATTTTTAACGAAGATATTTGAACCGGAATTGGCTACTACAAACTGCGCCGAATTTGCGTCATATACATGAATACTATTGTCATTTTCGTAGCCGAAGAAATACTTATCATAAACGAATACTTTCTTGTTAGCGCGTAGTTTTTCGGCGCCAGAAGACAAGTCGATGAGACGATAGGAGCCGCTACTCTTCGCGATAATATAACTCTTCTCGAAAGCAGTCATATCTTTATAAATGTCAGCCTTGATATCGGTATAGAACTCGTCGTACGAGAACTCTGTCACCTGGCGGTTCTTCGCAACGTTGAACAATGCCGACTGACCGGATTCAGGATCAAGCACAGCATAGTTTTCGCCTGCCCACTTAAAGATATCAATCGAGTGATATTCGTTCGAAGGGATTGCAGTTAATGTGGTTGCTTTGCTGGTTTTCACATAAAGGTAGAACTGACTGCCATCGCGAACTAGAATCGTATCACTGTCAATTTCGGCGACTTTTTCGCACTTCGTTTCTTTACATTTGTAACCTTCAACACGACCAGTCGCAGTAGGCCCATCTGGCGTTTCGACATCTACCGGCACTACCGTGCGCTGGCTTGCAATAACCGCATTCACGATAACCCAAACCAATGCGGCGAGAATCACGGCGAATAGAACACCGACGCCAATATATAACGCGAGGCGTTTTGCCTTCATAGCATCTTCGGCAATTTTCTGCTGACGCTGAATTTCCGCCTGCTGTGCATTGATTGCTGCGAGCTGCGCATCCGCTTCTTCACGCGTAGATTGAACGACACTTTGAGTCTGAACATTCTGATACTGAGCCTGACCAGGCTTCACGAAAGGATTGTTCTGAATCACCTTATCTATAATTGATAGATCATCTTGCGGATTCTTATTATTGTCGTCCATGATACAATATTAGCATAAACGGAGTAAGCATGGACGAAAAAATCGAGAAAATCAAAGCATGGTTGGGCACTGGAAGTATTAATGTATTTGGTCTGCCATTTTCTGGCAAAGATACCGTTGGTCTACGACTCGCGGAATTGCTTGGCGCAAAATTCCTCAGCTCAGGCTTGATTTTGCGTGCTGCCGAAAAGGAAGACAAGGAACTCGCTAAGGAACTTGCCGCCGGTAATTTGGCGCCGACTGACACTTTTCGTCGCATCATTATGCCGTATTTTAGCCGCGAAGAGCTCGCTAACTTCCCACTTGTACTCAGTAGCGTTGGCCGCTGGGAAGGCGAGGAATATGACATTATGGCCGCTGCAGCCGCCGGTAATCATGAAATCAAAGCTGTTGTTTTGTTGAATATTTCTGAGGACGAAGCAAAGAAACGCTGGGAAGCTGCACGCGCCTTAGGCGACCGCGGCGAACGTAGCGATGACCGCGAACAATCCATTCTCGATAACCGCATCAAGGAATTCATCGAAAAGACAATGCCGGTAATTGAAACTTATCGCAGCAACGGTTTACTCATCCCAGTTCATGGCACCGGCGATCGCGAGGCAGTATTCGCTTCGGTTATCGATGAGCTTTATAATTTCGCAAACAAGAATTAATTATCGCGTTTCAACATTACGGTAAAGGCGTCGCTTGGAATATCTACTTTTCCGAAGCGTTTCATGCGCGCCTTACCGCGTTTTTGTTTCTCGACAAGTTTTGCTTTACGGTCGCGGTCACCCGTGTGAATTTTTACCGTAACATCCTTACGATAGGCGCCAAGCGTCTCGCGCGAAATAATGCGAGCGCCAATTGCTGCTTGGAGTGCAACCTCAAAGTTCTGGCGCGGAATAACCTCTTTGAGTTTCTTCGTAACGGCGCGGCCAATGCCGTCTGCTTCGCTGCGGTGTGCCATCACGCTTAGTGCATCAATACGCTCGCCAGCGACTAAGAAATCAATGCGAACTAGATCTTCTGCTTGGTAGCCGCCAAGTTCATAGTTAAACGAAGCATATCCGCTCGTCGCAGACTTTAGCTGATCATAGAAATCGGTAAGCAGGTTCGCCATCGGCGCCTCAAAATCAATGAGCGCACGCGTATCGATGTAAGAAATATTCTTCTGGATACCGCGCTTGCTAACAATGAGTTCCAAAATTGAGCCAATATATTCTTTTGGCGTAATAATTTCGCCTTTTGCCCATGGCTCGCGAATCTCGGCGACGCGACTAACGTCCGGCAAGTCGGAAGCGGAGCGAATATCTAATTCTTCCCCGTCAGTCAAAGTCACATGATAATCCGTGGAAGGATTCGTGACAATCAAATCTAGTTTAAACTCGCGTTCCAAGCGTTCGCGAATAATATCCATATGGAGTAGGCCGAGAAAACCAATGCGAAGGCCAAAGCCTAGCACTGGCGAATTCTCCGGCTCGAATTGAAGTGCGGAGTCGCTCAGCGCCAACTTCTCAAGCGCTTCTTTTAAGTCTTTATACTGATCATTACTAACTGGGAAGAAACCGGCATATACAAACGGACGGACGTTTTTATAGCCAGGCAACGCTTCCTTTGCTGGCGCCTTTGCAAGCGTAACAGTATCGCCAACTTTTGCCTCACGGGTAGCCTTTAGGTTCGTGACAATATAGCCAATTTCACCCGTAGTTAGCTCGGTGCGTGGAGACATTTTTGGATTCAAAACACCAACTTCCAACGCGATATCATTTGAGCCGGTTGCCATCATGCGAATATTCGCATTCTTTGGCAAATTACCTTCAAAAATACGAACATAGAGCACAACGCCGCGATAATCGTCGAAGTAAGAATCAAAGATTAGCGCCTTCAACTCGCCAGAGTCGCTCTTTGCCGGAGCTGGCACGCGTTCAATAATTGCATCAAGTACCTGGTCGACGTTCTCGCCAGTCTTTGCGGACACTTTAATAATTTCCGACTCATCGCAGCCGAGCAAATTCATAATCTCCGCCGAAACGCGCGGAACGTCACTAGCCGGTAAATCTATTTTGTTAATTACTGGAATAATTTTTAGATCTTGTTCTAACGCAAGATACACGTTCGCCAAGGTCTGCGCCTGAATGCCCTGCGTTGCATCAACAACAAGAATTGCACCCTCAACCGCCTGAAGGCTACGGGAAACCTCATAGGAAAAGTCGACGTGACCTGGCGTATCGATAAGATTCAAAATGTAGCCCTTATACTGCATGTGAGCAGGCGTGAGCTTAATTGTAATGCCCTTTTCACGCTCCAATTCCATGGAGTCTAGGAGCTGCGACTTCATCTCGCGCTTTTCAACCGTGCCGGTTATTTCAAGCATGCGATCAGCAAGCGTAGACTTACCGTGGTCGATGTGCGCAATGATGCAAAAATTACGAATCTTATCTATATTCACAACAATATTTTACCACATTGTCAATAGCGAACGCTAGCGTAGGAGCTCAAATACAATGATAATCGCCGCGAGAACGACACGGTAAATGCCAAATGGTTTGAGCGAGTTTTTCTTGCGCAAATATTTCATCACGAAGTAGATCGCCGCAAGGCCGGAAACAAAGGCGACGAAGTTAGAGAATGCTAGCATCTGCCAGTTTGCTGCGATATATTCACGCGAAGAGCTAGAAATCATGCTCTTTACCATCACGCCGAACATAATTGGAATGCTTGCAAGGAAGGAATAATCCGCGGCAGATTTGCTATCGAGACCGACCATACGACCAGCAACGATCGTAGAACCAGAACGCGAAGTGCCTGGAATAAGCGCGACGCACTGCGCGAGACCAATTAGCAAAGCACGCGGCTTCGTGAGCTGGTTCTCATCTTTCAGCTTTTTCATCTTTGGCAAGCGTTCGATTGCTAGCATTGCGATACCGATTAGCGCCATCGCACAAGCAATCACGATCATATTCGAGAAGAACCAGTTGCTCTCGATTACATCAGACAGCAATATACCGGCAATTACAGCTGGAATAGTTGTGATAATAACATTGATTGCGAGCTTAAAGTTGTGGTTTTTGAAAATATCCACGAGGATACCCCAAATGCGTTTGCGGTAGTAAATCAAGAGCGCGAGAAGCGTACCAAGATTAATAAATTCTAGGAAAAGATGGAAGTCCGCACTTCGTCCACCGAGAATTTGCTGCATTACTTCAAGGTGCCCAGAGCTAGAAACTGGAATGAATTCCGTTAAACCTTGCGTCAAACCTAACCAAAATGCTTGATATAACAACATATTAATTTTCCTTATACTCTCCCGTATGCTTATTACCGTTATAAATCATTGTAGGGATGCCCTTTGCGTGGATATTGTTCACGACAATATCATTATTTTTAGCAATGTAACCCTCAATTTCATCCGAGCGCGACTCTTTCTTGATTTCCTCGCGCTTCGCTTCGTCGTAGCCGAATTCCTCTAGCCACTTCTGCAGTTCATTCTCTGCTTCTTCTGCGGAATAGTAATCGTTGAAAAGCGTTTGATATGGCTTATTATCCTCGTTCTTCTCCATGAAGATACGATCAATAATCTTTAGTGCATTTTGCTTATCATTCTTTGATACTGCGAAAACGTACTGAACGATAAGTTTCGAATTCGTATACTTAAAGTTACCATCACCGTCCTGAATTGGGAACGGAACGAGCGTAACTTTATTTTTATCAAAGAAGCCAGTTTCCTTCTGTGTGCGATAGGATTGCAAGCAAACAATACAACCCGGATCGAAAATATCAATCGCGCGCTTACCATCATTATCATTAACAATGATGCCAGCGAAATCAAGATTTTCATTATCCCAATCGCGGAACTTGTCTGGGATTGCGGAAAATATTTCACCCCAGTCGGAGAACCAGTAGCCAACTGCCTCGATTGGATTCTGCGGACCAGAGCCGCCATCGATACTACATGCCTCTGCGCCGAGCGAGCAAGCTTCCGGACGCTGAACATTACAAGTGCCGAGCGACCAGAGTGCTAAGCCAGCTTTTGCGCCCTCTACGAGTGACCAAACCGTAATTAATACAATGAGCACCGAGCCAACTTCAAGACCGACCGAAATCGGCTTAACGAGTTTTGGTTTCTTTACGATTACTTTACTAAGAATTGAGTTCTTGATATCTTCCTTAAAGCCGGTTTCGCACTTTTGGAGCGTTACGCGTTTACCGACACAGCCCCAAGCTTTTTTGAAAGTCTTCCACCAACGCTTACCAATGTCGCGACGGAAAATCGACAAAAAGCCGACTACGACGGACATCAAACAAAGGATAATAAATGCCGCAATACAGACCATTAGCCCAAAATCCTTTCAAGAACACTGATTGTTTTATCAATATCCGCTGGGCGAATATGATAACCGAACGAGAAGCGAATTAGCGGAGGATAATGCATGACATGATCGAGATAATAATGAACACAGAAATAACCCGTGCGTGCCATAATTCCCTCATTGCTGAGTGCTGCGCCGAGCATATGACTATCGAGACCTTCGATATAGAAAGACATGGTTGGATTCGGTTCTTCATTCACGAGATGAACCTTTGGCTGAGATTTTAAGAAATCATAGAGACGCTGTGCACACTCGGCGAGGTTCTTTTTATCTGCTTTGCTGCGACTCGCGAGCCACTTTATCGCCTCGCCAAAGGCAACAATTTCGCCCCAAGCCTGCAAGCCAGATTCAAACTTTGTATAGGCATGGTTTGGTGAGTCTGCGGAGAGCTGATAACTTTCCTTATCTACGTCATCAACCATACCACCGCCAATAAAGCTCGTCTCGATCTTACTAAACAAATCGCGGCGGACAATCATAACGCCAAGGGACGGACCATACATTTTATGTGCGGAGCCACAAATAGCGTCTGCTTCAGTTTTTTCGAGAATATCAGAAGAATGCGCCAAAGCCTGCGCCGCGTCAACAATGATTACGCCGCCCTGCTTATGAACCTTTTTAACCAGATCCCTTAGGTTATTTAGCTTGCGACCGTCAATATTAGAAGCGCAGTTTACAACAACAAGTGCATTGGAGAAATCATAGTTGTCTAGATTAATGGAGCCGTCACGTTCGCGAACCATCACTTCGCGTGGGACGCCATAACGTTTCGAAAAAGTAATTGTAGCGAGAAATGGAGAATTATGTTCAATATCAGAGGTCATTACCTTCTTAAAGATGCCCTTTTTGAACTGCTGTAAAAGAAGGTTAATGCCGTAAGTCGTGTTTAGCGTAAAGGATACGGAATAATCCTTGCTCTTCAATTTCAAATACTTTAGGATCGCTGCGCGCGTATCCTCAACGAGTTCATCCGTTTTGCGGCCCCAGGCGTACTTTACGCGCTCACCACAAGAATTATGCTCCGTATAATAACGATTCAGAGCATCAATGACTGGTTGCGGGCGCAGGGATTGGCAGGCGGAATCTAGGTAGACATCGCCGTCTCGCAGATAACCAAAATCTTCCATTTAATTTCTCCACTATATATCTCTTTATATTTTACCACAAAAAGCTTCCGCTAAAGTAACGGAAGCTTTCTGTTTGCCGAAACTGATTAGATATTTTCAATAGCTTCTTCAATTTCGGATTCGGTAGGCTCATCTTCGCTACCAGTGTACTGAGCAAGAGACTCAACACCAGTACCTACAGGAATCTTGCGACCGATAATGACGTTCTCCTTGAGGCCACGGAGGTGATCAACACGACCGGAGATGGCGCTGGAGATAAGAACGCGAGTCGTATCCTGGAAGGATGCTGCCGACAAGAAGGAGTCGGAGTAGATAGAGACCTTGGAAATACCAAGGAGCATTTGCTCGAAGGTTGCAGGCTTCTTGCCTTCTGCCTCTGCCTTAGCATTAGCTTCAGCAACAGCTGCGCGAGAGACGATATCGCCAGTAATAAACTCGGTGTCGCCTGGCTCTTCAATCATGACGCGAGAGAACATCTGGCGGATAATAACCTCAAGATGCTTTGCGGAGATTTCATGACCCTGAGCAGCGTAGATAGCGAGAATATCGTTAAGGATATAGCGCTCGGTTGCTTCAATGCCCTTGTACTTCATGAGATCCTGGAGGTTCAAAGAACCTTCGGAGAGGCGATCGCCTGGCTCAACATGGTCACCATCTTTGACAGTCAAAGCGAAATCCTGTGGGACAGAAACCTTAACTGGGGAACCTGCGTTGGCGACGAGAATGATTTCGCCTTCGGTTAGCTCTGCAATGCCGTCAAATGGAGCGATGATTGGATCTGCACCCTTAGACTTGCTTGCGATAACTGCGCCGGTTTTAACAGCTGCGCCGTCTTTGACCTTAGCTTTGCGGCCATCAAGAGCGAAGTGCTCTGTCTTGCCAGCTTCTGGAGTAACCTGAACGATATTGTAGCGGCCCTCTTCCCAAGTAGAGACAAGACCGGCAGTCGTTGCGATGAAGGCCTGACCCTTAGGAGTACGAGCCTCGAGAAGCTCCTCAACGCGCGGAAGACCACGGGAGATAGCACCAGAACCTGCCTGACCGGAAGAGTGCTTGGTATCGAGCGTAAGCTGAGTACCAGGCTCACCGACGGACTGAGCAGCGATAACGCCAACTGGTTCGTGGAATGCTACTGGCTGGCGGGTAGACATATCAATACCGTAAGCCTTGCGTGGAACACCATCAGCGCATTCGGTTGTAAGAATACTCTGAATCTTAAGGCTATCAATTTCATCGTCTGCTTCAAGCTGAGCGGCCATTTCGTGACTAATGAGCTGATCTGCTTCGAGACCATACTTCTCAACTGCTTCAGCGCTGTAGCGACCATAGATACGATCTGCGAAGCCGATACCAGTTTCTTCAGTTTCACTCTTATAGATGCGGAAGCCTGGATCTGGAGCTTCGGTTTCAACCGTAAAGACATCCTGAGACACATCGACGAGACGGCGGGTTAGATAACCAGAGTCTGCAGTACGAAGTGCAGTAGACACCTGGCCCTGACGTGCACCGCGGGTTGCAATGAAGGATTCAAGCGTGGAAAGACCCTTCTTAAAGGAAGACTTAACTGGAAGCTCGATCTCACGGTTGTTCACGTCCACCTGGATACCAATCGTAGCGGAAGCAAGCTTAATGTTACCTGCGGAACCACGAGCACCAGAGTTGGTCATGATAGAAATGTTCGTATCGAGACCAGCAAGGTTATCCTTAACGTGTTGCGCAATCTTGTTGTCGACCTGGCGCCATGCATCAACGGTGAGGCGGTAGCGCTCTTCCTCGGTGAGGAGGCCGTCATCAAACTGACCAGCGATATCAGCAGCCTTACCTTCACCTTCGGCGATCATACCTTCTACCTCTGGGTAGTCTGGGTAGTCGTCCTTAGAAGTGGAGATACCTGCAACAGTTTCGTACTTGAAGGAGAGATCCTTGATAGCATCTGCGGTCTGGACAGCAACTTCGTCGCCAAACTTGTCGAGAATGTTTGCCATGACCTTCTTGAGATGCTTGCTGTTCTGAACTTCGTTGTCATACTTGTAATCAGCCTTAATCTTTTCCTCAATTTCTTCTGGGGTGAGATTGGTGCTGAGAGCGAGACCCTCGCGGATAGCCTTGGTGACAGCTTCGTTGAAGAAGACGCGACCGAGGGTAGTATCACGCTTTTCGCTCATCGTATGAACACGGATAGGAGTCTGAAGTTGGATGAGACCCATATCGTAAGCAAGCTCAGCTTCGTAAACGCTAGTGTAAGTCTTGCGTTCGCTCTGTGCGGATGGCTTGTCGTAGGTGAGGTAGTAGCTACCAAGCACGACATCCTGAGTAATAGAAAGAACTGGAGCGCCATCAGCTGGCTTCAAGAGGTTCTTACCTGCTGCCATGAGTTCGCGAGCCTCAGCCTGTGCCTCAGTGGAAAGTGGAAGGTGGACAGCCATCTGGTCACCATCGTAGTCGGCGTTGAAACCGTTAGCGACGAGCGGATGGAGCTGAATTGCCTTACCGTCAACGAGCTTTGGCTGGAAGGCCTGAACAGAAAGACGGTGGAGGGATGGTGCGCGGTTAAGAAGAACGTACTTACCTTCAATAACCTCATCAAGTGCATCCCAAACGATGGTTTCGCCCTGCTCAATCAAGCGAGAAGCGGAACGAATGTTATTTGCATGCTCATGAGAGATCAACCAAGAGATAACGAATGGCTTGAAGAGCTCAAGTGCCATCTGCTTTGGAAGACCACACTGATTAATGCGGAGTTCTGGACCGACGACGATAACGGAGCGGCCAGAGTAGTCGACACGCTTACCGAGAAGGTTCTGGCGGAAGCGGCCCTGCTTACCTTTGAGGAGGTCGGAAAGACTCTTCAACTTGCGGCGACCATTCTGAGATGCAGCTGCGCGACCACCACGGCTAGCGTTGTTGTCGATAAGAGCATCAACAGCTTCCTGAAGCATGCGCTTTTCGTTGCGGCAGATAACTTCTGGAGCGTTAAGGTCGATGAGTTTCTTCAAACGGTTGTTACGGTTGATAACGCGGCGATAAAGATCGTTCAAATCGGAGGTTGCGAAGCGACCACCAGCGAGCGAAATCATTGGGCGTAGATCTGGAGGAATGACTGGGATAACGTTCAAGATGAGATCAGTTGGCTTGATGCCGGCAGACTGCATGCCCTCTAGAATCTTGAGGCGCTTCATGATCTTCTTCTGCTTCTGACCCTTAGATTCCTCAGCCTCAGCGTGAAGTTCGTCGATTAGCTTGTCAAGGTCGATTTCCTTGAGAAGCTTTTCGATACCACTTGCACCCATCTCGACAGTGATAAGATCTTCGTAGCCCTTATCTTCGTCTTCGAGGTTGCGGTAATCAACTTCAGAGATAACTGCACCCTTGTTGAAGCCATTAAGAATGGTCTTTTCGTGAGTGTAATTTTCTTCGAGTTCTGCAAGCTCCTTAGTCTGAGCTTCTGCGAGAGCCTTAACGTCTGCGCCCTCAGCTTTGCTTTCCTCGGCGTAGCGAGCAGCAATTGCCTGGCGAGCAGCATCGGTAGTAGCTTCGAGATCCTCGATGCGCTTGTCGATAGCTTCTTTGTCAGCATCGATGATTACGTATGCTGCAAAGTAAGTAACTTTTTCAATATTCTTTACAGTAATATCGAGCAAAAGGCTAAGTGCGGATGGAGTACCGCGCATAAACCAAATGTGTGCGACAGGTGCAGCGAGAGAGATGTGGCCCATGCGCTCACGACGAGTGATACTCTTCGTGACGAGGTTGCCCTCTTTGTCGACTGCGGCTTCGCGGGAGCGAACGCCTTTGAGTTTTGGATCGTTAGGATTAATATCCTTTACTGGTCCGAAGATGCGCTCACAGAACAGACCGTCGCGTTCTGGTTTCTGCGTGCGGTAGTTAATCGTTTCCGGCTTTAGAACTTCACCGTAGCTCCAGTTGAGGATGTCTTCCTCGCTGGCAACGGAGAGGCGAATAGAGTCGAAATCGTTGGCGCTAATAAAGTTGTCTTGCCAAGCCATATTATAGGTCCTCCCCTAAATCAGTTATTGTATCGTCATCCTCTTCGGAAATTTCTTCATCAAATTCCTCTTCGATGTTGCCTTCGCTATCGACAGTCTCGAAGCCTTCGGCATCTTCATCATCAAGATCATCTGGTGGATTACCGTTTTCAGTATTTGCGTAGATAACGGAATCATCGCGCATACGTTCTACTTCTTCGGTGGCTTTCTCAATTACGCGGTCAGCATCTTTTGCGTCACCGTTATCGAGAAGGTCAACCTTAAGACCGAGACCCTGAAGCTCCTTAACCAAGACGTTGAAGCCTTCTGGAAGCTTTGGACCTTCGATTGGCTCGTTCTTGATAATGGATTCGTAAGCCTTTGCACGACCATAGACGTCATCAGACTTGATGGTAAGCATTTCCTGGAGAGTAGATGCTGCACCGTAAGCCTCAAGGGTCCACACCTCCATCTCACCGAAGCGCTGACCACCGTTCTGAGCCTTACCACCGAGTGGCTGCTGGGTAACCATAGTGTATGGACCAGTAGAGCGGGCGTGAATCTTGTCCGCAACCATATGGTGGAGCTTGAGCATATACATAACACCGACAGTAATGCGTTCTTCGAATGGTTCACCAGTGAGACCATCGTAAAGCTTTACGCGACCATCAGTTTCGTAACCAGCCTTCTTGAGCTCCTGGGAGATAACCTCGTCTGGGACAGAGTTGAAGGATGGGGTAGTAACTTTGTAACCAAGTGCGCGAGCTGCCATACCAAGGTGAGTTTCATAAAGCTGACCGAGGTTCATACGGGAAGGCACACCCATTGGGTTCAAGAGAACGTCAACTGGAGTACCGTCTTCCATAAATGGCATATCCTCAACTGGGAGAATACGTGCAACGACACCCTTGTTACCGTAACGACCAGCGAGCTTATCGCCGACGCTAATCTTGCGCATTTCAGCAACGTAGATCTTGATCTGCATAATGACGCCGGACTTGAGTTCGTTGCCCTGTTCGCGGGTATAAACACGAACACCAACGACCTTGCCGCCATCAGAACCGTTCATGCGGACGGAAGTATCGCGGACATCCTTTGCCTTTTCACCGAAGATTGCGCGCAGGAGGCGCTCCTCAGAGCTAAGCTCCTGTTCGCCCTTTGGCGTAATCTTACCGACGAGAACATCGCCGTTCTTAACTTCAGAACCAACAGTGACGATACCGTCTTCACCGAGGTGGCGAAGAGCAGCTTCAGATACGTTTGGAATATCACGAGTAACCTGCTCTGGACCAAGCTTAGTCTCACGAACCTCAACATCGAAGTCGCGAATGTTAATGCTGGTCAAAGTGTCGTCTTCAACGAGGCGGCGGGAGATAACGATAGCATCGTCCATGTTGTAACCGCGCCATGGCATGAAGGCAACGAGCATGTTTTTACCAAGAGCGAGCTCGCCATGATCGATGGAAGCACCTTCGATAAGGACATCGCCATATTTAACCTTGTCACCACGCTTAACAACGGTGCGCTCATCATAGCAGCGGTCATCGTTAGTCTTCATGAAGTGGATAAGATTGTAAGTCTTGGTTTCTTTCTTATATTTAACTTCAACAGAGTTGGAGTCAGCCTTTACGACTTCACCATCACCTTCGGCAAAGACGATCTGAGAAAGGTTCTTTGCAACCTCTGCATCAATACCAGTAGAAACGAGAGCTGCTTCTGGCTTGATTAGAGGAACTGCCTGTTTCTGCATAGCGCAGGCCATCAAAGAGCGGTCGACGCGGTTCTTTTCAACGAATGGAATCATCGATGCGGCCACACCGAGAATCTCTTTATGAACTGCATCCATATGGGTAACCTCGCTTGCCATAACCTGAGCTGGGCGGAGGTGCTTACGTGCAGAGACATATTCATCAACGAATTTGCCGTTCTTGTCGAGTTTAGCGCTGGTATCAGCAATAACCATGTTTTCCTCGGCAGCGGCATCTACGTAGACGATTTCGTCGGTAACTTTACCGTCCTTAACGACGCGATATGGAGCTTCAATGAAGCCATACTCGTTAATACGAGCATAAGTTGCAAGGTTAAGCACGAGACCGACGTTACCACCTTCTGGGGTTTCAACGGTACAGATACGACCATAGTGGGTTGGGTGAGCATCGCGGACATCGAAGCCGGCGCGTTCACGAGTAAGACCACCAGGACCCATAGAGCTCAGACGGCGCTTATGAGAAAGCTCGGAGAATGGGTTAGTTTCATCCATGAGCTGACTAAGCTGAGAGCTAGAGAAGAATTCCTTGACAGCCGCAACCACTGGGCGTGAGTTGACGAGCTGAGATGGAGTAACGGTCTGAGGATCAGCCATAGACATACGGTCTAGGATGTTGCGCTGAAGGCGAAGCATACCAAGACGGAACTGGCGCTGAACAAGCTCGCCAACGAGTTTGACGCGGCGGTTTGCAAGCGAGTCGATATCATCTGCTGGTTCCTGAGTGTTGTTAAGACGGATGATTTCGCTGATGATTGCGATAAGATCTTCCATCTGTAGAGTGCGGTGAGCTTCATCATTTGGCGTGTCAAAACCAAGGCGCTGATTAATCTTGTAGCGGCCAACACGAGAATAATCATAACGACGATAGTCGTGGAAAGTGCGCTCAATCATGCTCTTCGCATTCTCAACAGTTGCTAGATCACCTGGGCGAAGACGGCGATAGATCTCAAGGAGAGCTTCGCTAGTGTTGCTAGCAGGATCTTTGTCGAGCGTATTATTAATATATTTAATTTCACCATTGTCGGCTTCCTTGAAGGCAGCAACAATTTCAGTCTTTTTCATGCCGAGAGCACGAAGAAGAGTGGTGACTGGGACCTTTTTGCGGCGATCGATCTTTACATAGATAACGCCTTTAGTATCGGTCTCAAACTCGAGCCATGCACCGCGGCCAGGGATAACCTTGGCACCGTAGTAATTACGGCCATGGTCGGTATCTGCGGAGAAGAATACACCCGCAGAACGGATGAGCTGAGAAACAATCACGCGCTCAGTACCGTTAATAATAAAGCTGGCGCGATCAGTCATCCAAGGATAATCACCGAAGTAAATCTCCTGTTCCTTTTTCTCGCCAGTAACTTTGTTTTCGAGCTCAATGTTGACATGCAAAGCAGCCTCATAAGACGTGAGGTTATCTTTTGCAGTGCGGTCGTCTTCAATAGGATCTTTGAAGAAATAATCCTTGAAACGGAGGCTCATCTTCTGACCAGTATAGTCATCGATTGGGTTGAGCTCGTTAAAGACTTCCTGCAAACCGAAATCCACGAATTCCTTCCAGGATTTGGTCTGATGCTCGGTTAGATTTGGTATTGGAAGAACTTGGTCGCCTTCTGTGAACTGCACACGGCTACCACTACTTACAGTATTTGTAGACTTTGCCACATTTCCTCGCTGTTTTTAGTGTTGATATCTTTGGCCGGAAGAATACCGCTTTTGATCGAGATTCGCATTGCCGGAGCGAACCTGCAAAAAATCAAAGCACACTACTTCTTAACTTAAAATTTTAGCAAAAAAATGCAAGTAATACAAGGGTATTTTTTGTGCTAAAATATAAGCAATATAGGAGGTTAAGAATGTATCCATTCGGTTACGGCATTTTTGGCTTTGTAAGCCTAATTCATGCCATCTGGCCAATCGTTTTGATTGCGCTAATAGTATCGCTAATTGTGCGCTCTAGCGGCAAAAAGACCGTCGCAGGCCGCGTTAAGCCAGGCGAGGTCCTAATGGACGACGCACAGGCCGCTCAAGATGAGTACGAGAAAAACAAACGTTTCAATATATTATTATATGTCGGTAGTTTCTTTATTGCCGGTTCAATGCTACTCCTAGCAAAGGACGCGCCAACCGTAATGCCGGCTATTCTTATCATAGTAACCCTCCTTGTTTACGGCGCCGGCTTGATTCTATATAAGACCGTGGATTATCTTCAGCCAGTTGCGGTCGCGTTTACTTATACTGGCTTAGTTTTATTCCCGATCTGGTATTACGCTTTTCAGGGCGCAGGCCTCACTAGCGACTTATCGCTCATGATTTGCTCGATATTCTCCTTCTTCTCCTCACTATGCGCAACCTTCATTATCGAAAGCCGCATTGCGGGCTGGCTAAGTTATTTCTGGCTAATCTTTGCCGGATGGGCCGTTGGCGGCGTAATTGACGACGCAAGCAAAACCGAAGTAGCCCCTTATTTCTTCTTTGTCTGGCCACTAATCGCCACTATTTTGCCAAACATCTGCTGGTCTTTCCGTGTCAAATGGCTTCCTGTCGCCTTCCGTAAAGCAACTAAGTTCGTCGCTGAATTTATCACGCCAGCCGTCGCAATTATTGCAGTCTTAATGCTGTTCTCGAGTAATATCGGTCGCGAGTGCCCGGCGCTCAGAACCGCGATTGGATCACTAGCTACCGTAAATGGTCTCATCCGCTTCCTAGGAGACAGAAAGCGCGACAGCCTCACAGCACTACGCCTCTTTGCTCAACTATTCGTCGTTTCATTATTTGCCGATATTACAAACTACTCATTATCAGCTTCCACTACAAACGGAGTAGCACCAAGCTTAACGATGGCAATTGTATGGCTTTCGACCTCTCTAGTTCAGACGATTTTGTCGCTATTCTTGCCACAGCGCAACGACGAAGAAAAACGCGCCGAGCGTGGAATGCTTATCTATTCCCTAATCGGTATCTTCGCGACATCTATCTTCTGCGCAAATCTTGAAGATACGCCGCGCATCATTACCTATATTTCATTAGCAGCAGTCACAGGTATTCTTGGTCTAGCAATTAGCCTCCGCAACAAGGATGCGCGCTGGAGCATCGCAAGTTTCCTGGCCTGTATGTTTATCTCGTTAGAAATTGGCTTGCGCCTCGCTAGCCCGGTCTGGAACGGCTGGATTTTCTTCGCAATTTACGCAGTTCTAACCCTAATCTTTATCACGATTTACGCTGGTCTATCCTACAGCAAATCTCAGTCAAAATATAGTTCCGGCCTGATGATCGCCACGCTCATTATTGGTAACGCCGCCTGTGTCTTCGTAACCTTCGCTGAAGGATGGGCTTGTGCTGGCTGGCTCGCCGCCGCAGCTGATTTGGCGCTCGTTGCCGGCATCACAAAGCGTGTAAATCTACTCGAGGCAGCAACTTATCTTGGCGCCTGCTCGATTGCTTCGTTGATTGGCAGCCTAAATCATAAGAGTACCTACGATTTCTACAACAATACAACGATGGCGCTAAATGTGGTCCGCGTCCATATGATTGCTTTGCCACTTCTAACTTTTGGCTTCGTCAGAGAACGCAAAGAAACAGTTGGACCGAGAATTCTGCTTGGTTATCTCGCCCTAACGTTGCCGTTATTCGTTATCGCAATGGCCTACAGTGAAGAAAAGAATTATCTCTGGTCAATCGTGTTTATCCTAGAACAAGTCGCATTAATGCTAGCTGGCATCTTTACAAAACGTAAATGGCTAATAATCACAGCAATCGTACTATCCGTGATTGCGACACTCGAGCTAACTGATGGCCCAAGCAGCATCTGGCTACTCCTAATCGGCGTAGGTCTGATCGCCTTCGTTGCCTGGCAGTTGGTTAAAAGCAACAAAAAGCCACAGCAATAAAAACTCGAGTGCTGGAATCCTAAGCTTCTTAGGAAGCTCGCGCAGGCTACGACCGAGCGTGAGGAGCGAGCCACCCGTGACGACGGGATGGCTCGACGACGTTCTTCCTATGGAGCTTAGGATGGAAGGTACGGAAACTGCGGCGACCAAAAAACCACCCGTGCACAAGGTGGTTTTTTGAACATATAAGCTCTCAACTATTTATGTGTTCACTAACTCGCAGTTAGCTTTATGCTCTATTCTTCAAAAGCATTAACAGTATTATATATCAAGATCGTCTAAATCTGCAAGCTCTGCGCGGGTCTTTTTTGCAAGTTCGCTGCCTTCCTCGACTGGAGCATCATCTACTTCTTCGATAGTATCTTCTTTAGCCTCTGGTTCTTCTGCAGATTCTTCGTCTTTTTCAGCTGGAGTGTCGCTCTTTGCAGCTGGTTCGTAATCGTCATTGTTTACGATTTTGAGGTTGTAGCGAGCGTCATTCTTGGTGCCAAGAGCACGAAGGAGCGTACGGATGCTCTGTGCGGTTGCGCCACGGCGGCCAATAATGCGGCCAACATCTTCTGGATCAACTTCAAGGTTGAGAAGAACGCCTTTCTCGTCAATTGTACGGTCAATCTGAACTTTGTCTGGATTGTTTACAAGAGTCTTTACGATATACTCTACAAACTGTTGGTCAATTGTGGACATGTTTTCTCCATTTGTTAAGTTATATACCTAGTATAAAAAATATCTGGCATTTTTGCCAGATATTTTCGTTTGTGCTTTTAAGCCTCTGCTGGAGCTTCGGTAGCTTCCTCAGCTGGAGCCTCAGCAGGAGTTTCCTCCTTTGGCTGGTTTTTGCGAAGTTTGTCTGCATGTTTTGCAGTTGCCTTCTTTTCAAGTGGCATCTTGACCCATTTTGGCATCTTGATACCTTCCTTGACCAAGATACGGACAACGCGGCCAGATGGCTGTGCACCGTTCTTGAGATATTTTTCTACCTCAGCCTTGTCAAGAACAGTAGCTTTGGTATGTGGGTTGTAGCTGCCGACCTGAGCGACGATACGACCCGAAAGAGGGTGACGTTGCGCTTCTTGGACGACTATCCGATAAAGCGGTAAAGCTTTTCGGCCATTACGCTGTAAGCGAATCGCAAGCATAATACTCCTTAAATTAATTTGACTAGAAATAATTATATCTTATTTTGCGTCTTTTTGCAAGACAGAAACACCGTTCGTAGACTGGAAAATTTCCGGGTGTTCTTTTTTATATTTGCGGATAGCTTCGCCAGCCGCCTTAACCTGAGCCTCTTGTTTGCTGTGGCCAGTTGCGGTTGCTTTTAGTTTTCCGCGAACATAGACGGCTAGAGTGAACTTTTTGTCATGGTCAGGACCTTCTTCCTTCATGACGACATAATCCGGCGTCGTGCCCTCAAGATGCTGAACGAGCTCCTGGAGATAAGATTTAGAATCGCGCCAAGATTCGGTTTCAAGTATTTCATCCATCTTAGTTAGGCTGTTTTTATAGATAAAATCGGAAGCGGCTTTATAGCCCTGATCGAGATAAATAGCGCCGATGATTGCCTCATAGCAGTCCGCCATAATCGCATGGCGAGCACGCTCGGAGCCATTCTTTTCACCTTTACTGAGGCGAACAAGCGGACCGTAACCTAGTGATTCGGCAGCGGCAGCGTTTGCCTCGGTATTGACGAGAGCGGCACGCCAAGAGGTCATAATACCCTCCGGCTGCTCATAATTCTTAAACAAGAAGTCTGAGGTAACTAATTCCAGCACGGCATCGCCGAGGAATTCTAGGCGTTCGTTATGCTCTGTTACTGTCGCTCTGTGTTCGTTAACATAGGAACGGTGCGTGAGAGCCGTAATCAATAGATCAATATTCTTAAATTCGAAGCCGAGCTTTTCTTTGGCAAAATCTCGGTAAGCATCGATTTGCTCTTTATTCATTTACAAATCCCCACTACGGATTTTCTTTTTTGCAATTAACATTAATTTTTCAATATCTGCGTATTCGATTGCATCAAGCGCGTCCGCAAAACTAAACCAGCGGATGCCATTCATCCATTTTTCCTTGGTTGGGCGCTCGTTTTTATCTAGCGACTGAACCAAGTAAACCTGAGTGGTCATAAGGACGAGTTTCTCTAGGCGGCGATACTTGAAGTGTATTTTACCAAGCCAAGATAGAACCTCGACATTTTTTAGACCAGATTCTTCGCCAATCTCGCGGACGGCAGTTTGTTTTGCGGTTTCGCCCGGTTCGATGTGGCCTTTTGGAATAGTCCAACGGTTTTTACTATCTTGGATCAACAAAATTTCGATATCGCGATTATCTGAAGTCATGCGAAATACGATACCGCCTGCGGTTGGTTCGCGCACGATTTCTTTAATCTCTGGTTTTTTGCGCAGAACTACCTGACGGAGCTTCTCGTGGATAGGCTCTTTGTAGTTCTGGGTTGGGAGCGCTTCTGGCACTTTGTAGCCATTACGCTGTTTCGGAGCACGCGGCGCATTACGCCTGCTAGCGCGACTATTTGTCTTCTTTTGCTGGTTCGGACGTTTCTGGTTGCGCTGCGGTCTCTGATTTTTCTTGTTCTGCATGCTTTGGTTGTTCCTCTCCACCGATATTTCGGTAAGCAGTACCAAGTACGCCATTAATGAACTTAGATGAATTCTCAGAACCAAAGGCCTTGGCAAGCTCTACAGCTTCATTAATTGCTACCTTTGGTGGCACCGAATCTTTACGGCGCGTAAGTTCAAAAAGCCCAATCCTCAAGACGTTGCGATCAATTGAGGAAATACTAGAAATTGGCCATTCTGGAGCCATTGGCTGAAGTTCTTTGTCCAGCTGCTCCATTTCATCAAAAACACCATGTGCGAGGTCATGGACAAAATCCACGTCCCCTAGGGCTTTGGCGTAGGGTTCAATATTCTTTGCGACGATACTATCGATGTCGGCCGTGGCGTCGCCCGCCTTGCTCCTGAATTCATATTCATAAAGACTCTGGAGCGTGATAATTCTGCCGAGATGTCGATTACTTGCCACAATTTGCCTCCCTATTTATTTGTCTTTTTTGTCAGTTTTCTTTGTTGTCTTTTTTGCCGCTTTAATCTTGAGATTTGGGGTCTTTTTAGCGGTCTCAAACGCCTTGACTGGCGAATGCTTGTTAACACTACGAGCGAGCTTTAGGCGCAAATGACTGCGGCGAAGGCCGGTCTTACGAGGGCTGCTCTGCTTTTTTGGTTCAGGCATGTAAAAATGCTCCTTTTATTTAATGATAGATACTTGTTCTATATATTACTATATTTTTAAAGATATTACAAGTTATAAAAACGTGAAGCAAAAGCGTTTATGCTATAATGATTATTATGAAAATCCAGAGAGGTAAAAGTCGCGTTCGCACTGTCATCAGCTGCATTATTGCACTGATTTGTCTATGCGGTATCGGCTATTCTGGATACAAGATTATTGAGTGGAAAATTGATTCAAATAAGACGATAGAACAGACCGAGATAATCGAGCAGACCGCTAAGGTTCAAGAGGTGGACGATGCGGATACTACTGAGACCGTCGCCAGCAATGAGCCACCTAACACGCCATACTGGAACTACATCAAGATGAAGCTCATCGATGTAAATTTCGACGATTTAAAAAAGATTAATAACGAAACAAGCGGCTGGGTGCAAGTAAGTGGCACTAATATCAACTACCCGTTCGTCTCTACGAGTAATAATGATTTTTACCTTAATCACTCTTTTGACAAAAGCTACAGCAAAGCCGGCTGGGTCTTTGCTGATTTTCGCAATCACACCGACGGCACAGATCGCAACCTGATTCTCTATGCGCATGGCCGCTACGATGCGACGATGTTTGGTACTTTGCGTAATATTCTGACCAGCGGCTGGCTCACAAATCCTAATAATTACACTATTAGAACAGCCAATAAAAAAGAGAGCGCACTATGGCAAGTATTTAGTGTCTATAAAATACCCGTGACGAATGACTATATTCAGACCACTTTCGCAAACAACGAAGAATTCGGCCGCTTCGCCGAGGCGCTACGTCAACGCAGCAGCTACGATTTTAAGACCAGCGTCGCTCCAACAGACAATATCTTAACTTTGTCTACTTGCTTTAGTAGTACCGAACGCGTCGTGCTTCACGCCAAGCTGATTAAGCGTGCCCCACGCGAAACTACTCAATAAAAAATCTCCAGTATAATTACCAGAGATTTTTTGATGGTCTATTTTACGACGATATTGACGAGTTTACCCTGCGGCACAACGATAGTTTTGATAATCTCTTTACCATCAGTGAGAGATTTAATTTTTTCGTCAGCCAAAGCGTATTCTTCAAGTTTTGCCTTATCAGTAGCGTCCTCGGCAGGAATCTGAATCTTAGCGCGGAGTTTACCGTTGATTTGGACAATCATCTCGACTGATTCATCGACGAGCAAGCTATTGTCCCACTTTGGCCAGATATCGTCAGCACCGAGTTCCTCGAGCATTTCGGAAGCAAGATGCGGAGCGAATGGCTTGAGAATCTTGGCAAGCGCAATCAAGTCATCGGCAGCGGCACCAGATTTATAGAGCTCATTGACGAATTCCATCATCGCGGCAACAGCGGTATTGAAGTTGTTGCGGCAAATATCTTCGGTAACTTTCTTGATCGTCTTATGGCGAAGCGCGACCGTGGCGGATTCTTTGAGTTTTTCTTTATCAAAGACAAGCGTCCAGCAGCGATTCAAAAAGCGATAAACGCCACCGATAGCCTCGGTGCTCCAAGCGGCGTCCATATTATATGGACCAATGAATAGCTCGTAAGTACGGAGAGTATCGGCGCCGTAGCCCTGATTGATAACATCGAGCGGATCGATAACGTTACCCTTAGACTTCGACATCTTCTTGCCATCAGGCGCGTTAATGTAACCGTTATAGAGCAATTTCTTGATTGGCTCGCGGAAGTCCAAGTAGCCTTCGTCGGCAAAGAATTTACACCAGAAGCGAACATAGAGCAAATGCGCTACGGCATGGTCACCACCACAGTAAATATCAGTAGGAGCCCAATAATTGACTTTTTCTTTGCTCCAAGCCTCTTTGTCATTATGAGGATCGGTATAGCGCCAGAGATACCAGCTAGAGCAGGCATAGCCATCAAGCGTATCAGTCTCGCGTGTCATCTCTTCGCCATCAATCGTCACTTTCATGAACTCTTCGGATTTAGCAAGGGCGCTACGACCGCTTGAATCTGGCTTATAATCGTCAATCTTTGGCAAAAGAACCGGAAGCTGATCTTCTGGAATTGCGTGTGGCTTGCCATTCTTGTCGTAAGCGATAGGAATTGGGCAACCCCAGTAACGCTGGCGAGAAATGAGCCAGTCACGCATGCGGTAAGTAACCTTCTTTTTGCCGATTTTCTGCGTTTCGAGCCAATCAATAATGCCATCACGAGCATCAGAGCTGTCGATACCGTCAAATTGAGCGGAGTTGACCATCTTGCCCTCACCGTGGTAACACTTCGAATCATCATCGATATCTTCTGGCTTTTCGATAACCTTCACGATTGGAAGATCAAACTTTTCAGCGAATTCGTAGTCACGCTCATCGTGAGCAGGAACCGCCATAATTGCACCGGTACCGTAACCGCTAAGGACATAATCAGCGACCCAAATTGGAATTTCTTTGCCGTTAACTGGGTTGATTGCATATGCGCCGGTAAAGACACCTGTCTTTTCCTTGTTTTCCTGACGTTCAATTTCAGACTTTTTGATTGCATCTTTGCAATACTGAGTCATCTTTTTGCGAGCGTCTTCGCTAGTAATCTTCGTAATGAGCGGATGTTCCGGAGCAAGTACGAGGAAGGTCGCGCCAAAGAGCGTATCTGGGCGAGTCGTAAAGACACGGACGGTTTCGTCGTGGTCCTTAATCAAGAAATCAATCTCAGCACCTTCGCTGCGACCAATCCAGTTTTTCTGCATGGTCTTAATTTTGTCTGGCCAATCGAGCGAATCGATCTCGTCGAGCAATTCATCAGCATAGGCAGTAATTTTGAAGAACCACTGCTTCATCTTTTTCTTTTCAACTTCGTGGCCACAGCGCCAGCAGCAGCCATTTTCTACCTGCTCATTTGCGAGCACGGTCTGATCAACTGGACACCACCACTGATAGTTCTCTGCCTGATAAGCCAATCCCTTCTTGAAGAGCTGAAGGAAGCACCATTGAGTCCACTTATAATATGTAGGGTCAGAAGTATTAATTTCGCGAGACCAGTCAATTGCATAACCGAGGCGTTTTGCCTGTTTGCGGAAGTTATCAATATTAGTTTTCGTAACTTCCTGAGGAGAAATACCGGTCTTAATAGCGTAGTTTTCTGCTGGAAGACCAAAAGTATCATAGCCAAATGGACGAAGAACGTTCATCTCTTGCTGCGTATAGAAACGCGCGAGACAGTCAACGATACTAAAGTTACGGACGTGACCAACGTGGAGGCCTGCACCGGATGGATATGGGAACATCTCCGCGAGATACATCTTTGGTCTATTATCGTTGTCTTTTGCGGCAAAAGGCTTCTCTTCTTCCCAGCGCTTCTGCCATTTTTCTTCGATTTTTAGTGGATCATAATGGCTCATAATCATATATTATAATACATTTTTCACCTTTCGCCCAAGACCTCCATAGGAAGAACGTCGTCAGGTCAGCCCGACCGCCCAAGGCTGCCCTGCTCCTCACGCTCGGCCCGTGGCCTGCGCGAGCTTCCTAGGAGGTCTCGTGCTCAAGGAATAAATATTTTTTAAACAATCGGCTGAGCTAAGTAGTTTTCTGGAGGCTCTACGGAGGCTACGGCCGAGTAGAAGCAGCGTTCGCCCGTAACGACGGGCCGGACGACTGCTGCGCCTCTAGAAAACTGCTTAGCGAAGACGAGGATTTGAAAAAATGTTAATGGCTTTTTGTGGCAAAATGCGCGTAGTAATGTATAATATATATAGTTATGGCAATTAAAAATACTGCGAGTAATATCAAGAAAGCCATCGAGAAAAAGAAGAACACGAAGCAGGCCGATAAGGAGGCCCGCAAGCCGCGCTCTTCTAAGAAGAATGGCATGAGTTTGTATTCAAACCTCGCCTACAAGCGCCGCGTCAAACAAGATCAGCGCGCTCGTAAAAAGGCCGAGGAATTGGCAAAGTTACCAAAGAATCCTTTTTTGCGCTTCTTCGCAAGATTGCGCCCGGATCGCTTCTTTAAATGGTGGTTCTCAAAGGAAAACCAGATTCGCCTTTTGAAGATTTTCATCGCTTTGGTATTAATTATTATTATTGCGATTGGTGGCTTGTTCCTATACTTCAAGAAAGATTTGGCTGAGATTGACCCAGAAGAGCTTGCGAACCGTGTTCAGGATACCGTCAACGTCTACCTAGACCGCAACGGCGAAGTTCTTTGGGAAGATAAAGGTAACGGCGATTATCGTTTAGTCGTTGATGGTGCTGATATTTCTACTTATATGCGCCAGGCAACGGTTGCCGCTGAGGACCGCAACTTCTACAACCACATTGGTGTCGACTTCGGCGCTTTGGTTCGTGCTGCATTTATGACTTTGACCGGTAAGCAGGTTCAGGGTGGCTCCACTCTTACCCAGCAGCTTATCAAGCAGGTCTACTTCTCTGACGAAGCACAAGATCGCGGCCTTTCCGGTGTCCCACGTAAGATTAAGGAGGCAATTCTCGCAATCGAAGTCGAGAAGATGTACGACAAGGAACAAATTATTACGCTTTACTTGAACCAGTCACCATACGGCGGTCGCCGTAACGGCGTCGAGTCTGCTGCTCAGACTTACTTCAAGAAGAGTGCAAAGGATTTGGATTTGGCAGAATCTTCATTGCTCGCCGCAATCCCAAACAACCCAGCACGCTTCAACCCATATAACACGACCTTTAACCAGGATTTGATTGCACGCCAGAAATATATTTTGGACGCCATGGTCGATATGGGCTACATTACTTCCGAACAAGCAAACGAGGCGAAGGCCGTTGATATTCTAGCAAAGGTTCAACCAGAGGCTGACCAGTATGTCGGCATCAAGGCGCCTTGGTTCGTGCTTGAAGTTAAGTCTCAGCTTGAGGCAAAGTATGGCATCAAGACTATGCGCGAAGGTGGCTTCACGATTAAGACCACGCTCGATTACCGCGCACAGCAGATTGCTGAACAGGCAGTTGCAGATGGCGCAACCATCTTTAGCCGTAACAACTCCGATAACGCAACGCTAGTTTCCGTTGATGTTGAAACAAGTCAGGTTATCGCAATGGTCGGTAGCTACGACTGGAACAAGCAGGGTTATGGTCAGGTGAACGCCGCAACTTCCCTCTTGGAGCCAGCATCTTCCATCAAGCCTATTCTTGATTACACACCGCTATTTATTCAGCGTGATGGTATTAACTATGCTCCTGGCACGGTTCTTCGCGATGAAAACATTGATAGCCTCTACTGTAACGGTAACGTTGGTCGCTGTAAGCTCCGCAACGCTTCCGGCGCATTCTATGGCGATACTACGATCCGCTCCGCGCTCGCAGGTTCCTTGAACATTCCTGCAGTAAAGGCGCTATATATTAACGGTATCGAAAATAGCCTCGATATCGCACATAAGCTCGGTGATGTTTCTTACTGCGCCAACGGCGAAACCGCTGGTTTGTCTATGGCAATCGGTGGTGGTTGCGCAGTTCGCCCAGTTGAGCACGCTAACGCATACGCATCGCTTGCACGTGGTGGCGTCTACAAGGATCTCGCCTATGTTCTTGAGATTAAGAATGCTACTGGCGACGTGATTGAATCCTGGACCGATTCTGAAGGCACCCGAGTTGTTGATGAACAGGTCGCCTACATGGTCACTGATATTCTTTCCGATGTTAACTCCCGCCGCTTCACCTTCGGTGGCCTCTACAACCGCGCAGGTTTCTATAGCAACAAGACCTGGTTCGCAGCAAAGACCGGTACTACTGATAACGGCGCAAGCAAGGCGAAGGATTCCTGGTTGCTCTCCTACTCTCCAGTAGTCGCAACCGCAATTTGGAACGGTAACCACGACGGTCGCGCACTCAGCAACGGTGGCCACGATGTCGCCTTCAAGATTAGTGCCTCCTACATCGACCGTGTCCATGCCGAGGTCTATGGTGCAGACGGCAAATGGAAGTCTGGCGATAAGATTCAGGAGCCAAGCGGCATGCAACACATGAGCGTGAACGGCAAGAACGATATCTGGCCAAGCTGGTACAACAAGTCCAAGTCTTCCGGTATTACCAACGAGACGATGACTTTTGACTCCATCTCTAAGAAGAAAGCAACCGACTGCACTCCAGCCGAAACCCGTATTGAAGTAACCGTTTCCAAGATTATCGATCCGATGACTAAGAAAGAGCATTTCTATGCAGGCGGCTACGACACTGAGAATGAGGACGACGTCCACCAGTGCGGTGACGCAAAGCCAAGTATCTCTATTGGTAATCCGCAAAACGGTAAGGTAGATATTACCTTTAAGAACGGTCGCTACAAGCTTCAGAATTACACTGTCACGATTGATGGCAAGAATATGAGCGGTGAGCTCAGCGGCGCAACCGAGACTAAGGTCTTCGATTGTGGCGAGGGCGCAAAGAATATCAGCGTCAAAGTTACGGACGCTGCCGGATACACCGCGTCCGCATCAAAAGAAGCTAACAAATAAAAAGACCTCCCGTAAAGGGAGGCTTTTTTATTTCTTGTTTTTGCGGTGTTTTTCAATGCGTTTTGCGCGTTTTGGTTCGGCTAGTTTAGCGAACATCATTTTGCCTGCAGCGGTCTGGAGATAACGGACGAATTCAATCTCTACTGGCTGCGTCTTACCAATATAGCGATCAGCGTCGTCCACGACAACCATCGTACCATCCGGTAAATGCGCAACTCCCTGGTGCGGATTGGCGCCAGCAGAGACAATCTTCACGCTGAGCTTATCGCCAGGAAGATACTCACTGCGCAAGCCCTGGGCAAGTTCATTAATATTGATTGCGTCGATATTCTCAGTAGCGGCAACCTTGGCGAGGTTAAAATCGTTGGTCAAAATAATACCGTGATATTCTTTCGCGAGTGCCAAAAGGCGCTCATCCACCTTCACGCGGTCTCCTTCATCCTGGAAGATCTCAACGCTTGCTAGTTCGACACGCTCTAGTTCATTGACGATATCTAAGCCAAAACGAGCACGAGCACGCTTTTCGCTATCACTACCGTCAGCGAGGAGCTGGAGTTCGCGAATAACCGAGCGAGGAATTAAAACCTCGTCACCGAGAAAGCCGGCCTTTGCGACCGAAAGGATGCGGCCATCCATTAAAGTTGATGTATCTACGAAGAGTTTGCGACGCGCGTTCTTCGTAGGAGTGATTTTATGCGCAAAGGAACGAACCGTTAATGCGCTAGTCTCAGCGAATATCGCTGAGAGCATTATAATAATAAATAATTCCATTTTTACATTTTACCACAAAAATAGCCGCTCCCTACCGAGCGGTTATCTTTGAAGTAATGTATATGATATTATATATAGCACAGTTTCGCTAAAATGTCAATATCTATTCGGCGACTTCTTTGATTGCGGCCTGCAGAGCACGGATGCTGCCATCCAACTTAATCTGTTCGTCGGCAGAAATCTGAAGACCTAAGCGACGAACAACACCATTACGGCCAAGCACAGCCGGGAAGCCGTTGTAAGTGTCGCTCAGTTCATCATAGTTACTGATCGTCAAAATGCGGTTTTCATCACCGAGAATACAGTTTGTAATCATCGCGAGGCAGGAGCCGATACCATAATAGGTTGCGCCCTTCTTTTCAATAATCGCATAGGCCTCTTTGCGGGCATAATCTTCAATTTCAGCACGATCATCACTATTAATTAGGTCCACAATTGGCTGACCGCCGGCCGTGGCGCAGCTCCAGAGCGCAAGCTCTGTATCACCATGCTCACCTACCTGATAAGCGTGAATATTCTTCGGATTGATGTGCAGGCGCTGCGACAAACGATAGCGCAAGCGAGCAGTATCTAGCACCGTGCCGGAACCGATCACTCTCTCTGCTGGCAAACCAGAATAACGCCAAGTAAGATAAGTTAGGACGTCCATTGGATTACTGACGACTAGGAAAATACCATCAAAACCAGACTCCATAATCTGACCAATCATATCTTTGAAAATGGCAGCATTTTTCTTAAGCAAATCCATGCGGGTTTCGCCCGGTTTTTGCGGAACGCCAGCCGTAATTACGACGAGATCGCAATCGGCCGCATCAGCATAAGTGCCGGCGGAAATCTTGAGGAAACTTGGCGAAACAGCAAGACAGTCACGTAAATCAATTGCCTCACCCTCAGCATCCTCAGTATTAATATCTACTAAAACTAATTCATCTACGTCAGTTCGCTGATGAACGAGCGCGAAGCCGTAGCTCATGCCTACGTTACCAGTGCCGACAATCATTACTTTGTTTACCATAATACCTATATTATAGCATAAGCATTATCGGGCAGCCCACGTCTGATCGAGGCGAAGAACATAGTCGCCCAGTTCTAGGGTCGTAATTGCGCAATTAAAATCTACCGCCGAAATACCGAGCTTCTCGACAATCGTATCCGCATCACCAATGCCAGACGCGATTAACCGATAGACCTCTCGCTCCGTCTCATTGAGGCCTGACAAATCTCGCTCTGTTTTCTTCGACTCAATACCGTAAAAATTCAAAATATCCGATGCATCAATATAAGGATGGGCGCCGGCGCGGAGCATTTCATTCGTGCCGGCGGACATCGGTCGCGTCACGTCGGCCGGGACTGCAAAGGCAGCCTTGCCCTGCTTCGCTGCGTAATCGTAAGTACTGAAAGTGCCAGAATGATTTGCCGCTTCCACGACCAGAATCGCGTCTGCCAGACCAGACACAATACGATTGCGCTCCACAAAACAGTAAGCCTTCGTTTCGAAGCCAGGCGGGTATTCAGAAATAATCGCACCCTTCTCCAAAATGCGCTGCGCTAGACCAAAATTACTGCGCGGATAGAGTTTATCGGCTGCCGTTCCAAGCACTGCGATCGTGATGCCGCCAGCATCCAAGCAGCCACGATGCGCACAGGCATCAATGCCGTATGCCATGCCGCTAACTATCACGAAGCCATGGCTAGCTAAATCATATGCTGCTCGATACGCCATATCTTCGCCGTATTTCGTACAGCGACGCGCGCCAACAATAGCAACGACGGGAGGTCGGTTTTGCGGCAACTGCCCTTGATACCATAGTCATTCAACCGGCTGGTCAACCTCGGTTTTCTTGCCGCAGCACTCTAATATTTGTAAAAATGGATGATTGATAGTGGTTTTAAAAATATTCATGCGACTAGTCTAGCGTGAAAATATTTGCTCGGAAAGCATGAGCATTTTATTTTATGCACTTTTTTATTTTTGTGTTTTAGTATGCTTTTTACGAGCATAAGAAACAAGGTAACCGCCAAAGAAGCCAACGGCCGTACCAGCACTGATAGCGCGTAGCAGAGCAAGGGCCTTCCCGCCGGTATAGCGGACGGCCACATGCGCAGAACGCGGGATTTCTAGCGCGACGAACCCATACTCATCACAATCTGCAGCGATTTTTTCTACGCTGCCATCAGAATACTCGGCAATAGCCTCATAACCATAGTAGTAGACTCGTGGTATCGATACTTTCGTTGACGATTCTGTCTCAAGATCAAAATCAAAATCAGGAGTATCGCCCCGCGCGTTTTTTACTACCGCTTTACCCTCTTTCGGGATAATCTCGAGACGTCTTGTATCAACGCTATATTTTAATCCGTCGCGGTAATGATCGAGCATCTTAGTAGGTAAATAATCGGCATTAATTGTGCTCGCCTGTCTAAGATGTTCGAAGGTCATAGGATAGACTTCGATGCTATAGGCGTTAGTAAAAATTGACGCCGCCAAGAGGAGCATGAGCCATTTTCTATTATTTTGCGGCATATAGTACAAACAGATTGCAAGCGAGAAGGCAAGCAAGAATACAGCATAAGTAACAAGTCGCCAGGCAAATTGAATTGCGCTCAAAAGATGTGGCCATTTCTCGATTGGAATAATGCCAGCAGTAAGTAATGCAATAATCGCTATTAATACGAGGTTGAACTTAACGATGCCGCGATATTTTTTGTCGATGTATTTCGTAAAGAACGCCATAATAATACAGAATAATAGCGCGGTAAGATCAAGGAAAAAGCGAATACTATCCGCGCTTACAGACGGAGTAAAGAGCAAACGTAATTCCCTGTGCGAGAGTTTGAAGGCGTTCGTGATCATCTCATCACTAAACGCAAAGTAATCGCAGGCGCCTTTACAGATTATCATGTAGGCCCAATACGAGCATGTAAGAGTTAGGGTTATTACTGAGCCGAGAACAACATATAGGATATTTTTCTTTGTGAAAAATAGTTTGCGTTTATAAATTGCAAATAGCACGCAGAAAATCACGAGCCAGATTGTAAGCACGAGATGAGAGTTCATACACCCTGCCACGCCTATAACAAAACTAAGAAGGAATTTTTTGTAATCTTGCTTCACTAGATAATAAAGACTAAGCGCGACAATTGGAATAAAAACATAAAGCGCAGTCTCCGCCATCGCGTCACGAATAAGAATACATGACATATGATATGTTGCGCCAATATATAGAAGCGAGGCTATTATATTTCCCTTCATTGCCTTTTTGCCAAGCACCTGCCGGACAAATAAATAAAAGGTCAAGCCTGAGCAGTAGAGCAGAAGAACATTGGTTATCTTTGCGGCAGTCAAAACAGAAAAGCCAAAGATTGACACTACTTTATAAACGGCTACGCCAACATAATGGCTTAGTTGTGGATAAAAGATTCCTTCACCGTAGCCAATATTATTCCACATTCCAGAAAAGATTTTGCCCTCGTTAGAGTCGGCGAGGCCAGCGATAGACACGAGATGATAGCTAGAATCATGGCCGATGTTATACCCTCCATGATAGAGCGGCACGCAAAGCAAGACAGAAAAAATCAACAGAATAATTGGAACAAAAATCTTTTCGTTCTTAGTAAAAGCCTGAAGAAATCTTTTGATTTTTTCCATAGAACCTAATCGTCGCGGCGCATAGGCGGGAATGGGACGCCTTCGCGGGCAGAAACGCCTTCAAATAACCAGAAATTACGCTCGGAATTGCCCCAACCGCAAGTTGGCGGCATACCATATTCGAGCATCTCAACAAAGTCCATATCAAGCATCTGCGCCTCGGCGTCGCCAGCATCACGCATAGCCTGCTGCTTTTCAAAGCGCTCTAGCTGATCAAGCGGATCATTCAACTCGGAATAGCCGTTACCCATCTCGGTGCCAAAAATGACTGGGTGGAAACGCTCAGTAACGCGTGGGTCGGCTTCATGCTTCTTGGCGAGTGGAGATAGTTCTACGGGCTCATGAATTAGCCAGAATGGACCAGCACTCTCCTTGCGAATAATCTTCCAAAGATAATCAAGGAGACGACCGGCGCCCATAGAATCATCGTATTTAACGCCGTGCTCGCGCAAAATACCCTTAACCTGATCGAGGTCAGGATTAAAGACATCAACATTGAATTTCTCGCGCAAAATGTCTGCGTAACTAATGCGTGGCCACTTACAATCGAGATCAACTTTCATACCGCCATGCTCAAATTGAAGCGTACCCCAAGTTTCCTTACAGACGTATTTAATCATTTCTTCATAGAGATCCATGCCATCTTCATAATCCTGGTATGCAGCGTAGGATTCCATCGCGATATGCTCTGGCAAATGCTCTTCATCCATACCTTCGTTACGGAAGCGAGGACCGATATCATAGACACGCTCATAGCCACCACCAATCAAGCGTTTGAGCGGAAGCTCGTGCGAAATGCGGAGATAAAAATCCTGATCCAAGGCATCCATATGAGTGACAAATGGATTTGCATCAGCACCACCGGTAGTTGTTTCAAGAACAGGAATATTAATCTCAACAAAACCGTGGTCATTCAAAAACTGGCGAGTTGCGGTCCAGAACTTTGCACGACGCACAAAGCGCTCGCGCACCTCTGGATTAACCGCCATATCAACATAACGACGGCGTAGGCGCTCTTCCTTGTTCGTGAAACCGTCACGACCAGGAAGTGGGCGCAAAGCCTTCGTTAAAATACGCGGCATATCGCAGAAGACCGATATTTCGCCAGTTTTAGTTTGCCCAACTTTGCCGGAAGCTTCAAGGAAGTCTCCAGTATCAAGCTCTTTGGTAAATTTTGCGGCGTCATCTTTCAAGAAAACCTGAATCTTGCCGGAGTCATCCTCGACAACGACGAATGCGAGCTTGCCGAAGCTACGAATGCTAGCAATACGACCAGCCACGCAAACGTCTTTGTCTACATAAGAATCATAGTACTCTAAAATATCACCAATTTTGGTGTCGCGATTAGAGTGTGCAGGGTACGGATCGATGCCTGCTGCTTTTAATTCATTTAGTTTGCGAATTCTTTCATCGCGAAAATCTTTTAGAGTTGCCATAACTTATATTTTACCATTTTTCTTACTCTCCGTCGAGGAATGCACCAGATTGGCGCGACCAGAGTTTGTTGTAGGCGCCACCCTTCTTGACCAATTCAGCATGCGTGCCCTGCTCTTCGATCTTGCCATCCTTAAGCACAATAATGCGATCGAGGCTAGCAATCGTAGAGAGACGGTGAGCAACCACAATGCTCGTACGTCCTTTCATGAGCTTTACTAATGCGTCCTGAATGAGTGCTTCAGACTCGGAATCGAGTGCGGAAGTTGCTTCATCGAGCACTAGAATTGGTGCATCTTTGAGGATTGCGCGCGCAATCGCGATGCGCTGACGCTGACCGCCAGAAAGTTTGATGCCGCGCTCACCAACGAGCGTATCATAACCATCCGGCAAATCCTTAATGAACTCGTGCGCATTAGCCAATTTCGCAGCGCGAATGATGTCTTCCTTCGAAGCATCGGGGCGCGCGTAAGCAATGTTTTCGGCAATCGTGCGATGGAAGAGCGAAGTCTCCTGAGGCACGTATGCAATCTTCTCGCGCAAAGATACCTGCTGGACCTTAGCAATATCCTGACCATCTATGCGGATTTCACCAGCTTGAACATCCGCAAAGCGAAGTAACAGTTTGGTCAGAGTTGTCTTGCCAGAACCGGAAACGCCGACTAGACCGACGCGTTCGCCCGGTTTGATATCTAAGTTGAAATGATCGAAAATTGCTTCTTTTGCATCATGATGCTGGAAGCGAATATCGTCGAAAACGATTCCACCTTTTTTGACGACCAGCGGCTTTGCGCCACGTGCGTCAACCACGGCCTTTTCCGTATCGAGAATCATTGTCATTTCATAAGCATCGCCGAAGATGCGGTTAATATTCTTGAAAATATTATTAACGTCCCAGAGCTCGCCCATGATAGTCATAGAATAGTTGACGATAAGGATTAGGGTTGCGATGGATAGACCAAAGATTGGCTGACCGGCCATCAAGAACGCGACGATAATGCCGATAATACCAACGTTTACTGCGTTGAAGCCCATGTCGCGCTTCATCGTGGCGCGCATCTGTGCGAGACCAGCATTCATGCTAGCGCGGTTGAAATTTGCAAAGCGATAGCGCTCGTGCGCCTCACGGCCGTAGGACTTGACGGAAAGAATGTTGGAAACCGAGTCAGCGAGCTGACCAGTCTGCTTGTTCTCCGCCTCAGCCCATTCGCGGCTAAGATGCGAGATGCGCTTGAAGCTAAGCGCTGCGCAAAGGATATAAAGCACAATGAAAATTACGAGGCCCAAAGCGAACCAAGGCGCGCGCGGAATGAGCACAATCATCATCGTCGTAATCAACGAGATCAAATAAAGGATGTCAAAGGTCACGACGTCGAAGAATCGTTCAAAGCCGCCGACAAACTTGTTCGTCTGGGAGACTAATGAGCCAGAGAAACGATCGGAGTGGAATTGCATTGACTGCGTACAAACCGTGTCAAAACACATTGACGCGAGGTCATAAATCGCAGAAAGTTCCATTTTCCAGACCCAGTAGATACGAAGCCAACCAAGCGCGCAGGACCCGAGAATATGGCAAGCGAGCAATGCGATTGCCGATGGGAGGAGTTCTGGGATGATTTGGTCATTCGCAATTCCGGCGGAAACGCGATCGATCATGTTGGCAAAAATGAGCGGAATGAGCGTGTTGCGCACTAGCACGACCACAGGGGTAGCTAATAGCGCACCAAGGGTGTAGAACTTGTACTTTTTCGTTACAAGTCCATAGTAATGGAGTGTTCGACGAAAGGCCGTCTTACGCTCCTTTTTGGATTGTTTTGGCATAAAAAACCACCTTCCTTTTAAAATTTTTACACAAAAATACGCTAATTTTAGTTAGCGCATTTTGTTAATTCTACTTTAGTGAGTTGCTTTAATTAATTTCGAGAATTTTTACTGTTTTCCCGTTTGGAAGCTTACCTTCCTCACCAACTTTTTTACCAAATATTGCTACGCCAATTGGAGATTCGTTGCTAATCTTGCCCTCAAGTGGGTTTGCCTCTACGGCACCAACGAGCGTATATTCATTTTCCTTACCGCCAAGGCTGACTTTTACGACAGAGCCCATAGCGACTTTCTCTCTCTTACCAGAACGAATAATCTTGGCATGGAGGAGAATATCTTCGATTTCAAGAATGCGGCCCTCGACGACTTTCTGTTCGCCGCGAGCAGCGCTGTAATCTTCATTTTCACTAAGATCGCCATAAGAACGGGCGGTGGCGATTTTTTCGGCCAATTCAGGACGGCGAGCCTTTAGTTCTTCAAGCTCTTTCTCAAGTTCTTTACGACCGGCAGCGGTAATATTGACTGTTTTTGCCATGATGTTTGTTCCAAATTAACTGTTACTTCCGCTATAGTTTAGCAATAAATTTCGATAATGGCAAGAGTTTTGTTTCCGATTCGGTGCGTTTCTTGATTTCAACGCTATCCTCTGCCAAAGTTTTATCGCTAATTACAATACGATACGGAATGCCAAGCAAATCTGCATCAGCAAACTTTTCGCCGTTGCGTGCGTTTTTGCGATCATCGAAGATAATTTGTTCAGGTGCTTTTGCATGTAGCTCTTCTGCTACTTCCATTGCCTTGTCGCCAATGGCGACGACGTAATACTTATACGGTGCGATTTCTTCTGGCCAGACGAGACCCTTTTCGTCGCTAAGTTTCTCGGCGATAACGCCCATAACGCGGCTAGGACCGATGCCATAGCTACCCATGAAGACCTTCTGACGCTTGCCATCCTCGTCATTAAAGCATAGATCAATTGCGTCGGAGAAGCGGTAGCCGAGCGTAAAGATGTTGCCAACTTCAGCTGCTTTGCACTGCTCGAGTTTAGATTTATCTAGACCAAGGTCAGCAAGCACTTCGTCGTTATAAACTTCTTCATTAACCGCAATGCCTTTTTCACGGTCGAGATAAATAATATCTTCGCCGACCTCCGTTAAAGTCTGGAATTCGTCAGAATATTTGCTAAAGGCACCACCACTTGCGAAGGTGCGGAAAGTATCATCGCCAATACCGAGGCGATTGAAGATCTTCTTGTAGCTCTCTGCGCATTTTTCATAGAATACTTCATGCTCTGCGCGATCTTTGCTAAAGCTATAAAGGTCTTTCATCATAAATTCGCGCGTACGCATAATGCCAGATTTAGCACGAAGCTCGTTGCGGAACTTAGTCTGGAACTGATAGGCATAAACTGGCAAATCTTTATAGCTAGAAATATAGCTCTTCATTAGGCGCGTAAGTGGCTCTTCGTGCGTGCAGCCGAGACCGAGCTCGCCGCCAGCATTGAGTTTAGTCTTGAACCAAACATCCATAACGTCGTCGCTCCAGCGACCGCTAGCTTCCCAAGCGTCCTTGGGCTGCAATGCCGTCATACGGAGCTCTTGGCCACCGATAGCGTTCATCTCTTCACGAATAACATTAATAATATTCTCGAGCGTGCGCATGCCGAGCGGCAAATAGTCGTAAACTCCTGCCATTTCTTTGTAGATATAACCGGCACGCAACAACAACTTTGCGCTCTCACTCTGCTCATCTGCAGGCGCGGTCTTTGAGGTTTTGGTGAAGTTTTGACTTAATTTCATATTTGATATTATAGCACAACAGAGGGTGATTCCCTGTTAGCTAAACTATCATTTTGCCACTAGGTGCAATTTAAGGCTGCTCGTAATCTCTAGAACATCACCGCAAGACAAGAATATGTTCTTATATTCTTTATTCCATCCATATGAACCACTCACGTCCATTAACTCATTTACATAATGGGATAGATTGTCGCTATGAACGAATAGATTACCGTTACCACTCAGCACAGAAGCGTCATAAGTTCCAGAGTCAATATCCGTGCAAGCGGTATATTTTCCAGCGCCAAGATCCTTGTTTTTCTTCGCCAATTTCTCGCGTTCAGCTTTTTCCGCCGCTTCTTGCGCGCGTTTCTTTTCGCTAGCTATTTGGTTTTCGATATTTTTTATTTTTTGTTCTAGCCCCGCAATCTTAGGCGAATAATACGAAGCTTCTTTAAAGAAATCCAACTGCGCCTTTGCGTCATTTAGTTCCTCCTCACTTAGACTAACGGCGATGCCGTCGAGCGTTTCTTCATACGTAGAAAGAATAGCATCGAGCCCCTCCTGGAGCTGTTTTTCCGAACTATCAATTACGGAGTCAATGGTGTCTTCGGTATCTTTTCTTATCTCATTAATGCGTTCCGCTGACGGAACCTCTTTGTCTGGAGTCACAAATTTCGCAAGTATATCATCTAGGTACTTCTCATACTCTTTTATCTGGTCTTCATCAAATGACGTGCTCAGCCTAATAACTACTGCATCTTTTCTATACATTTCGTATTCTTGACAGCCCCAGCCTTGCTTCACGGAACTTCCATACTTTTCCGGCGTAATACGGAGTTCGCATGCTTCCTGAATCTTATTAATCTTCCATTCACGAAGCTCGGCATCTTTTGTATTCTTGAATACTTCTATCGTGCCAGCATATTCTGATACGTGTCCTTCGATGCGGGTATCTTGCCAGCTACTTTTTGAAGTATACTGATTTTCTTGCCCCATAATACCATTAGGGTCGTTTGCTTCGGAATAATTTTGCACATCGGCTATTGATGGTATCTTTTCAGCCAACCTAGCAACTATCTTTCCAGTATTAATGTCAGGGTCTTTCTTAAGGATAAAGAATAGTACAGCAGCAACTAACGCTAGCATAACTACGCCTATTGAAACGCCAATAATTATAGGTTTACGATTCTTTTTGTTGCTATTATTTTTAGCCACATCTTTTTCTCGCATAAGAAGCTCCTTTTTATCGATTATACTTGAATTGCCAAGTTCTTGCACAATAAAAAGCGCCGTATTAGGCACGGCACAAGCAGGCATTATACTATCCTGGATATTCGTCGATGGAAGTGATGAGGACATCACGTGGCTTGTTGCCACCAGTTGCTGGGCCAACAACGCCCTTTGCTTCTAGCTCGTCAATAATAGACGCAGCACGGCCATAACCGATGTGGAGCTGACGCTGCAAAAGCGAAGTAGAAAGTTTGCCGGCGCGGATAGCAATCTCTGCTGCCTGGCGTTCGACGTCACCGCCGCCACCACCCATACCGCCGCCTGCACCTGGCATACCAGGAAGCGAGACAGACTGAGAGATAACTTCATCGTTATACTGCGGCTTAGACTGGTCGCGGAGGAAGTCTGTAATCTTGGCGATTTCTTTATCACTAACAAAGGCGCCCTGAACGCGGCGAGGCTTACCCATCATTTCTGTCGTAAGGAAAAGCATATCACCAGAACCAAGAAGTTTTTCGGCGCCCATCTGGTCGAGCATAACGCGCGAGTCGACACCGTTGTTCACGGCAAAGGCGATACGGCCAGGAATATTTGCCTTGATAAGACCAGTGACGACTTTTACTTCTGGACGCTGAGTAGCGAGCACGAGGTGAATACCTGCAGCACGACCTTTCTGCGCAATACGAACGATAAGCATTTCAAGCTCTTTACCAGCAGTCATCATGAGGTCCGCCATCTCATCAACGATTATGACGATGTAAGGCATCTTGCCGTTGTTATGCTCCTGAGGATTGCCGTCTTCATCTTCAATCATGACAGTGCCGCCCTGCTCAGCCATCTTCGTGTTGTAATCAATGATATTCTTGACGCGCTCTTTGCTCATGAGCGTATAGCGTTTTTCCATTTCGCCAACTGCCCACTTCATTGCGCTGAGCGCCTTGTCGGTAGAGTTAATAACTGGCGTCAAAAGATGCGGAATGTCCTCATACGCAGCCATTTCAACCTGCTTTGGATCCACGATGATAAGTTTTAGGTCGCTCGGTGAGTTGTGATACAACAAGGAGCTAATCAAAACGTTCGTCATGACGGACTTACCGGAACCAGTGGTACCAGCGATGAGAAGGTGAGGCATCTTTGCGAGATCGCCAACAACTACCTGACCAGCAATATCCTTACCGACGGTAAAGGCGAGCGGCTTTTCGCTGGCCATCTTGCGCCATTCCTGGGCACGAAGAAGCTCATGAAGACCGACACTAGCTGGGGTAATATTTGGCACTTCAATACCGACCATGTTCGTGCGCGGAATTGGTGCTTCAATACGAATCTTATCTGCGGCGAGCGCCATCGCGAGGTTCTTGTCATACTGAAGAAGCTTGTTAACGCGAATACCGGCAGGTGGACGCAAGGTATACTGCGTAATGCGCGGGCCAAGGTTTGCGCCTTCGACCGTAACGTCAATATCAAACTGCGCGAGCGTATCTTTGATAATACGTGCGTTTTCTTCTGTATTACCTGGGTCAGCTGGCGTAGTTTTGCGATTGAGGAGATCCATTGACGGCATTTTCCAGTTTGGATCAGAAACAGCAACGAGTGCCATTGGCTCATCGGTTGTCTTTACCTCTGCCATTTCATTCTTCTTTACGAGCGGCAAATCGGCATGTTTCTTGCTATGGTCGACGGTTTCAACGTTAGCGACAATCTTAAGGTCGCTCATTTCTTCGTCTTTGCCCTGCTTTTCTTTTATCTTGCGCATGACGCGAGCATTCTCGGCGTCCTCGCCATCTTTGCTCGTCTTGAATACGGACGCAATTTTGCGGAAGAGCGCAAGCGGAGTCTCGGCATACATGAAGAGTGCCGTAACAAGAATCAAGACAATATAGATCAAGATCGTAACGCCACTACCGAGGTTCTTTACGGCGTAATCATCCATAAACTTACCGATAGTACCGCCAGTAGCGCTTGGCGTGCCATAGCTGCCAACGCCGAAGATACCGCAGAACCAGAAAATCATTAGTAACGACGCAATCCAAACACTGGCATTGATGCGGTTATTTGGTGCGCGGAAAATCATCACGGCAATATAAACAAACAAGAATGGGAAGAGATAGGTAGTATAGCCGAAAACGTGATCGCAGAAATCTTTAACCCACTGTAAAAAGACTGCGTTTTGGCCAACGCCAAACCACATCGCAACAAAAGTTACTGCAAATACTAAGAAAAGAATTGCAAGCGTCTGACGCCAAAAGCCGCCCGGGAGCTCATGCTTCGGTGTTACTTCTTTGGCGGATGACTTGCGTTTTTTACCTCGCTTTTTCTGTGCCATATACAAAAATTATACCATAAAAAAGGAGAAGCGCGATAGGCTTCTCCTTTTCGTTCAATCGACTAATTATTTTAGAAGATCGAGAATGCTGGAATAATCGGAAGTGCTGTAGCTGGAGCTGCTCTTCTTGTTATAGAAGTTGACAATCGTAGAAACGAATACCAAGATACAAGCAACAGCTGCGACACCAAGAGCGACAAAGCGCATGACGCTAAGAACAGCAGTCTTGCCGTTAGCGATGGCATGAGCGATGAATGCGATGCCGGTTGCAGCTAGAGCTGCGAGAGAGTTTGATAGGAAGCCGTTGAGCCAGAGGTAGCCCTGTTCAACACCGGACTTCTCGCCGATACCACAAAGGGAGTAGATAGCGAGAGTAATCATCTTAACAACCTCAATTGCAGCAACGAGGATGAAGAAGTTGCGTGCGCACTTCCAGGAACCTTTCATTGCGTTGATATCGGTGATTTTGCCAGCGGTAATAAGGCCGACGACAGAAAGAAGAACACAAAGGATACCAGATGCGAATGCAATGGTAGTGTAGCCCATGTTTGCGCCGAAGATGAAATCAGCAAATGGGATGCCTACGCCCCAGCCCTTCTTAGTAAATGCAGCAATGCCAGCAAAAATTGCCATCCAGCCCATGAAACATGCTAGAGTGATGCTTGCGGCATTGATGCCTGCGATTAATTTGTTATCTGCCTTCATTTTAGGCATTTTTACAGGGTCAACTACTGCGGTTGCCATAAATAACTATTCTCCTTTAAGTTATATTTAATGTAATAATATCACAAAAATATCTAGAACAATACAATATTATTCTAGATATTTTAAATGTTTATGCTTTTAGTCTTTTTGGTCGACGTTCTTCATAGAAAGGCTGAGGCGGCCCTTGTCGTCGATAGCGTCAAGGCGGACCTTGATTTCATCGCCAACCTGGAGAGCGTCCGTAACTTTCTCGAGGCGTTTATCGCTAATCTGAGAAATATGAAGCATGCCATCAATGCCTGGAAGAATGTTCACGAAGGCACCGAAATCCTTAATGGAAACAACTTTACCCTTGTAAATCTTACCTGGTTCTGGCTCTTCGACGAGAGACTTAATCCAATCAAGCGCCTTCTGAATCTTTTCGGCATCATTTGCGGCGACAGTGACGAGACCATTCTCTTCAATATTGACCTCTGCGCCAGTTTCGGTAGTGATTTTGTTGATAGTTTCGCCGCCCTTGCCGATAATCGTACCAATCTTGTCTGGGTTTATCATGAGCTTCTCAATTTGTGGAGCATATGGGCTGAGATGATCGCGTGGGCCAGGAAGGACACTAAGCATGTGTTTCAAGATAAACATGCGACCTTCGTGAGCCTGAGCGATAGCCTGCTTCAAAACCTCGACCGGAAGACCATGAACCTTCATATCCATCTGAAGTGCAGTGATACCTTCGGTAGTACCAGTAACCTTGAAGTCCATATCACCAGCAAAATCCTCTGCGTCCATGAGGTCAGTCAAGACATATGGCTTGTCGCCATCCATCATGAGACCCATAGCAACACCGGAAACTGGGCGCTTCAAAGGAACGCCTGCGTCCATGAGTGCAAGACAGGAGCTACAAGTTGCAGCCATAGAAGTAGAACCATTCTGAGACATAATCTCAGTAACGCTACGAATGGCGTATGGGAATTCTTCCTCACTTGGAAGGACCGGCATCAAAGCGCGCTCGGCGAGATAACCGTGGCCAACTTCGCGGCGGCCTGGGCTACCAAGGCGAGAAATTTCACCAACAGTATAGCCAGGTGCGTTGTAGTGATGCATATAGCGACGAGTACCGTCAGTAACTTCCATCGTATCAACGAGCTGAGCGTAGCTTAGCGGAGCCAAAGTAACGATATTCATCGCCTGGGTAACGCCACGGGTAAAGAGGCTAGAGCCATGGCAGCGTGGCAAGATACCAACCTGAGAGCTGAGTGGGCGAACTTCATTGAGTTTACGGCCATCTGGGCGGATACCGTCTTCAATAATATGCTTGCGGACATCGTGCTTTACAGCGAGCTCAAAGGCATCGTTGTAATCTGCGCGGAAGTGCTCATCATAATAACGAGTGCGAGCAGTCATCTTGTCTTCATCAGTCATCTTGTCGGTAATGCCGGCTTCATCGTCAGTGATTTCCTGAGAAAATTCGTCATGCATTGCCCAGCGGATTTCGTCAATGAGATTATTGCGCTCAACCGTGTTCTGGGTGCGGAGCTCTGGACCAAGCTTGCCTTCCATCCACTTATCAACCTTAGCCTGAATTTCTTCGCTAGGAAGGATGAGGGTGTATTCTTTCTCTTCGACACCAACCTTCTCGCGGAGTTCGTTCTGGAGTTTGATAGCAGGCTGAATCATCTTGAGGCCCCATTCAAGACCGCCAACAATGACGTCTTCTGGGACTTCGTTTGCACCGGCTTCAACCATAGTAATGCCAGTGTCTTTACCAGCGACGACGAGGTCAAGATCGGAAGCTTCGCGTTCTTCTGGAGTCAAGAATGCCTTGTACTCACCGTTGACGCGACCGATGCGAAGACCGGCGATAGGACCGTCAAATGGAACGCCAGCGAGCATGAGGGCGCTAGATGCGGCAATCATTGCGATAACGTCTGGGCGGAAGTTTGGATCCATGGAAAGCACAGTCGTAACGACCTGGATTTCCTGGCGGTAGCCCTTCGGGAAGAGTGGGCGAATTGGGCGGTCGATGAGGCGGCCAACGAGGACTGCGTTATCGGAAGGCTTACCTTCGCGCTTAATGAACTTGCTGCTGCTGATTTTACCAGCGGCGTAGTATTTTTCTTCGTAATCAATAGAGAGTGGGAAGAAATCCTGGACGACTGGCTTGGTGCCAACTACGACAGAACCGAGCACGACCGTATCGCCATAGGTAACTAATACTGATGAAGTAGTACGAAAACCGACGCGGTTGACTTCTAGACCGAGCTTACGGCCACAAAAATCAGTCTCAAGCTTGAAGGTTTTCTTACCGCTTGGGTTGATGATTTCCATCAAAAAATGCCTTTCCTCGAGAAAATAATAAATATCTTACCGCAAGAAATTGCGAGAAAATATCTATCATTTTCTCGATTTGTTATTTATACCCCTTATTATATCACATATTGATATTTCATGCCGTTTGTGCTATAATAAAGACATACCCCTTGGGTATTTTTTATTTTCAGGGGTAAATACGCTGCCAGGGCTAGGAGGTAAAAAATGGCAGAGAACGTTAAAGTTTCTAGGACAAGGATTCAGAAGCGCGGAAGAATTAAAGAGGACGAATTGCGTAAAGTCTTTGACAAGGTCTGTGATGGACGTCGGGTTAGCATGATTGTCGAATACGACAGAAAGAAAAATGTGACAACGGTCATATTATCACCATGCGTTATAACCGACGAGTTCACTAAAGACAACCAGGGTGAAGACGTCAATTGGCGCTCAGTATTTGAGGTCGATAAAGACGTGATGTCCAACTTACTCAAAGAGCAAGGGGGTGAAGAGCGTTTTATTGAGAAAGTCTGGATGCCTTTTAAAAAGACACAGACAAAGAAGAACATCGTACTTCCCCACATTCAGGAAGGAGCGGATTGCGCTTCTTTCGAGATCTTAAGCAATGAGACCTACTTTAATGGTAGTGTTAGGTTTGCTAACACGAACTTCCGCAACAAGACAATGAAAGAGACCAAGCACTTCTTTCTGGAGTATTTCGCCGAGCAGCTTGAAGGCCGCAAGGTAGCAAAGACACCTACTACGAAGTGCCTTGATGAACTTTCTGCCGCAATTGCTGCGGTATAAGCCCGGAAACATCTTAGGACTCGCTACTCCAGCCAGCGAGTCCTTTTTCATTGCATAAAAAATCCGGCCCTATCGATTTGGGTCGGATTTTCTTTATTTGCGGAGACCAAGTTTGGCAACGGTTGCTTTGTAAGTCTCGAAATCGTTCTTTTCGAGGTACTTGAGCAATTTCTTGCGCTGACCGACCATCTGGATAAGGCCGCGCTTTGCCATAAAGTCATGCTTGTTTGCCTTGACATGCTCGGTAACTTCCTTGATACGCTCGGTCAAAATAGCAACCTGAACCTCTGGAGAGCCGACATCTTTGTCGCTGCGGGCAAGCTTCTTAATAGCCTTGGCTTTATTGTCTTTTGTAATCATACTGTCGCTTATTTTACCACAGATTAGGAACAGATGCAAGTTATTTGTTATTCATATACTTAATCAGCGCGTCGCGGAGATCTTTGACCGGTAGAACGAATTTATCCTTGACGGTTGCTGGGGCGATAGCATTCTTGAAACCGAGCTTCTTTGCCTCGGCGATGCGGCGATCTGGCGCGATAACGGAGCGGATTTCCCCGCCCAAGCCGACCTCACCAAAGACGACGACTTTATCATCAAGTTTGCGACCGGCGGCGGCGCTAGCGATTGCCATACAAATAGCCAAATCTGCTGCGGAATCATTAAGTTTGAGACCGCCAACGACGTTAATGAAAATATCTTTATCCTGAAGTTTGAGTTTGGTGCGTTTTTCAAGGACGGCAATGAGGAGATTGAGACGATTTAAGTCGAAGCCGGATGCTGTACGCTTTGGATAGCCGAAATTAGTTGGATTGACGAGGGCCTGAATCTCAACGAGAAGCGGACGCGTACCTTCGATTGTCGCCATAATGATACTGCCGTCAGTGTTTTGGCGCTCAGAAAGCAGAGCCTCGGATGGATTTTTGACTTCCACGAGACCTTCGCTAGCCATCTCGAAGATCGCAACTTCAGTCGTAGAACCAAAGCGGTTTTTGACGGCGCGAATAGTCTTGAAGCCGCCGTAACGGTCACCTTCAAAATTCAAAACAACATCAACGAGATGTTCAAGAACCTTTGGCCCAGCAAGCGTGCCGTCTTTCGTAACGTGACCGACGATAATTACAGCTGTGCCGCTGGCTTTAGCGGCGCGGATAATGAGGTTGCCACAGTTACTAACCTGGCTAACCGTGCCTGGAGCGGAACTAATTTCCGCCATGCTGAGCGTCTGAATAGAGTCAACGATTACGAGATCGTAGCCGTTTTCCTCGATTGTCTTTGCGATGTCGTTTGCGGAAGATGAGCTAGCGAAATGAAGCTGGTCGGAGCTGGCGCCAAGACGAATGGCGCGCATTTTGACCTGCCCTGCCGATTCCTCGCCAGAAACATAGAGCACCTTGCGACCGGCGTTGGATACATTGGCACAAATCTGCATTAAAATAGTGGATTTGCCCATGCCCGGCTGACCTGCAAGTAGTGCGACGCCACCTAGCAAAATCCCGCCGCCGAGAACATTATCTAGTTCCGGGAAACCAGTTTTTAGGCGGCTGCCGGCATCGGACGGTTCAATTTCATTAATAGAAACGGCGGCGAGTTTCTTGCCAGAAACTGCCCCGCGTGCGAGGGCGGATTTTGCCTCCGCCTCAGTCGGCAATTCTTGTTCTACGAGCGTATTCCATTCGCCACAATTCTCGCAGCGACCAGCCCACTTTGCGTGAGCGGTGCCGCAATTTTGACAGACAAATTTCGCACGCAACTTTGCCATTTACCTAATTACCTCGTCGATAATGCCAAATTCTTTGGCTTCATCCGCAGACATCCAATAGTCGCGATCCATCGCCTTTTCAATTTCTTTCAGCGGTTTACCAGTGTTCTTTGCCATCATTTCAGCAAGCACCTTCTTGAGGTAAACACCCTCTTTGAGCGCGATTTCCTGATCGGTAATCTTACCCTCGGTGCCAGAGCTTGGCTGATGAATCATGATGCGCGCATTTGGCAATGCTGTACGCTTGCCCTTAGTGCCGGCAGACAGAAGCATTGCGCCCATAGAAGCCTGCAAACCAATACCAATGGTCCGTACGTCCGGCTCGATGTAGTTCATCGTATCAATGATAGCAAGACCATCATAGACAGAGCCGCCAGGAGAGTTGATATAAAGTTTGATATCCTTTTTCGGATCTTCATAGGCCAAATGTAGAAGCTGCGCAATGACGATATTTGCCGTTGCAGAGTTAACCTCTTCGCCCATAAAGATCACGCGTTCTTTGAGCAGGCGCGAATAAATATCGTAGGCGCGCTCACCGCGATTGTTTTCTTCAATAACTGTTGGAACCAAATAATCTTTCATACTTCTATTATAGAATAACTAGCACTCGGAATGCAAGAGTGCTAATTTGTTTTCATACTCTCTTGAAGTTCAAGGTTATGAATGGCGTGATTGTTATATTCTTCGATTAAACCATTGAGCTCATCGAGATAAGTCTGAATCTCAGCCGCCTTCACAGAAAGTTGCTGCTCACGCGCGAGTAAGCCTTGGCGCGTATTATTGAACTGCGCCTCGGACGTAAAACAATTTGGCGTTTCGGCGCAGACATTAAACTCCTTCACATCTCTGTCCAGCTGCCCGCTCACGGTCAAATACGCATCCTGCATGCTTTTTAGTACGTTCTGACGCGTCAAAATTTCCGCCTTTAGTTCGTTCATGCGCTGCTCCACTTTTTTGAGTGGCTCATTATATTTATCGTGATAACTCACAACCTTGTCGTGGTTAGTGAAATACTTTGCGTAATGTTTGCGGAGCGATTCTGATAGCTTATCTGGATGAACGACCTGGCCAACCACCGAGTGAAGCTCGTTAGTTTCTTTATGGTCGTCATAAGCCTGCATTACCTCGCGAACTGATTCATTTTCGTCGTAGGCTTTCTCCAAATCAGCACGGAGAGCATCTTTTTTATCGTTGCCAAGGCGCGCCCAAATCGCATGTAGCAGTTCGTGCGCCAAAACGGACTGCTTGATACCGTCCAGTTCATCGTTTTGAATATCATAAAAATAAATGCGGTCCTTGCTCGGTGAGAAACAGCCAATCACGAAAGACGAGTTCGCATTATTGCCCGTACAGCTACCATTAAAGTCCTGTTTATTCTGCAGTTCCGGACGCGTAGCACGCAAAATTCGTTCACCGTCGCCAGTCAAATCCAAATCATTAATAA
>Ga0310694_10000186_pt1 | contig 92762 bp, 81 predicted proteins | sample 174DNAGHGhighgp2_FD_203884 | JGI IMG/M metagenome (GOLD analysis project Ga0310694, IMG submission 203884) | Sheep rumen microbial communities from Palmerston North, Manawatu-Wanganui, New Zealand - 1742 DNA GHGhigh gp2 (v2) (version 2) | ecosystem: Host-associated > Mammals > Digestive system...
CTGCCAATTACAAGTTCGGCGTTGGTGTAGGCATAGAGGCAGAATACAGGTTTCTTGAAGCCATGGGCGTGGCATTAGGAGCCAGCTATCTTGTGCAAGGTATTAAGATGTTAAAAAAAACTGGGGGATTAATACAAGTTAATAACTATACAATGAGTCTTGATTGGAAAAACGAGCAAGAGGCAAAATTAAAGACGATACGGATTCCACTGCTTATCTGTTTGCACCCTTTAGAGAACGACCGACTGACGTTGAAGGCTGGTTGCCAGGCAGAGATCTTGCTTGGCATGGGTGATAAGTATAAGAAGACGAGCCTTGGAGCACCTCTGGCTATTGCCTACTGCATTGATGACAGGCTACAGTTTGATTTACGCTATAACTTTGGTCTTACCGATATTCTGAAAGATGAAGCTACCAATGTCTCAAGAGATTGCGTCGTATTATCTGCCGGCATCCGCTTTTGACGCAGGCATCGAAGGATTTTTTATTTTGCAAAATATATTTTGATGATGACAGAAAAAAGTCATAAGTCTTTGTCGTTTGAAAAGTTTTTCTTATTTTTGCAAACGAAATAACACCATCGTCATTCCATGAACAGTACAGTTCCACATATCGTACAGTACCAAGGATCTAAAAGGATTCTTGCCCCTCAGATTCTGAAATATATGCCCCGCAAATTTCCGAGGCTTGTGGAACCCTTTGCAGGAATGGCTGCCATAACGATAGCTGTAGCAAAGCAGGGGAGGGCTGAACGATATGTAGTCAACGATTTAAACAGACCATTGGTAGGTGTGCTACAATCGGCTATCGAGACTCCGACGGAACTGGTCAGTAGCTATGCTAACGTGTGGAACGAACAGTTTAATGAAGGACAAGATAGTATAGAACATTATTATAAGGTGCGCGAAGACTTCAATCGTGGGAATCAATCGCCGGCCAATATGCTTTACCTGTTGGCACGCTGCGTGAAAGGTTCTGTCCGCTATGGTAGTAACGGCTTTTTTAACCAGTCGCCTGACAAGCGCCGCAATGGCACATCACCCAAAACGCTGAAGCCTAATGTGGATGCTATTTCCTGTTATCTGAAAGGTCGCACCTCCTTCATGTCAAAAGACTATCGCGAGGTACTTGAAGAGTGTCAGCATGGCGACATCGTCTATATGGATCCACCGTACCAGGGTGTTTCTAATGTTCGTGACAGCCGCTATCTCTCAGGTATTGATTATAATGAATTTGTTGAGGCGATTGATCGTCTGAACAGTCGTGGCATAGACTTTCTCATCAGCTATGATGGGAAATGTGGTGACAAGGAGTACGGAGAGGACCTGCCCACGGAACTTGGGCTACAGAAAGTATTGCTGAAAGCAGGACTGTCAAGTCAGAGCCTGCTACTGGGTAAGAAGGAAGTTACTTACGAGGCTCTTTATATCAGTCGTGGCTTACAGCAGAAAGTGTTGCAGCCCAAGCGAACTCTTCAATACGAACTATTTGAGCAGATGGCTGTATGAAAAAGAAACTGCCTAAAACATTTCTGGCCAAACTGAATGCCGTTACTGCCAAGCGCCCAAAGACTGTTATTCAGCATATTCTGGAACACGGTTTTGTGACAACTGAGGAACTGAAAAACCTAGGTTATGAACATGCGCCCCGTGCAGCCCGTGATGTACGCGAACAAGGCATTCCGCTTGAAACATTCCGTGTTAAAGATTCTAATGGTCGTTCGATTGCTGCCTACCGTTTTGGAGACCCGTCGAAAACGGAAAACAAAATCTCAAAGACGGCAGGTCGTACAGTTCTCTCTAAAGCTCTGAAAAAAGCACTCGTTGAAAAATATGGTGCCAAGTGCTTTATATATCTTCAGCCGATTGACGAACGGCTCCTACAGGTTGACCATCGCGTGCCTTACGAAATCGGAGGTGAACAAAAAAGTAATAACCTGGAGTGTTATATGCTGCTGAGTCCATCAGCAAATCGAGCCAAATCATGGACCTGCGAGCACTGTCCTAACTGGCAACGTAAAGATGTCGGCTTTTGTTTGAAGTGCTTCTGGGCACATCCAGAAAACTACACACATATCGCTGGTCAGCAACAGCGTCAGATCATCATAACATTTACTGGTGATGAGATAGAGGATTACAACAAGCTCATAAATCTTGTTGGTGTTGAGCAGGCCGAGGCAACAATCAAGGAAATGATCGAGAAATTCATAGAGTAAACGAGTGTCCATGAATTCTTGCGTCCCTTCGGTAGTAAGCGTCTCCTTGCTACTGGAAGGATGCAAGAAATCTCATGGGTCATTAATGGCCATTCGTGTTAAAGAGTTAAAAGATAAAACTAAAGAGCAATCGCCAAAATGGTCAACCTGGTGGTCATATTGATGTAAGATATAATGGCTACTACGGACATATGTATAAAGAGTTTAAAACAAATGTCGGATTCTATTAATATGAAGTTCAGAGTCAAATTGAAAGTGATTATACTCTCTGTCTTAGTTCAGTTCTTTCCAAGCGTTTGCTTCTCTGATAGTTTTGAGCTGGAAGGGGAAATTCTAAATGTGCCTGATACTTGTTATGTAAAGGTAGTATACGATGCTCTGTCTGATGGAAATTGGAAACGGATTTCTCATGATTCTATCTTAGTAAAGGACGGGGCCTTTAGTCTGTCTGGACAGACTGGTGAATTGTCACCTGCTTATATTGTGATCAACAAACAGCATCTGCGTTTCTATATAGAGCCTACAAAAATAAAACTGCAAGTGGATGCATATAAACCATATAACATAAAGCTGAGTGGGACATCGATAGATGATGAATTCAGAACGTATGTCTCTGATTTCTATATGTGCGACAGCGTATTAGCAGTGAAGTTCCAAGAAGCAGTCAATTGGGAATACGACAGTGAATACTCTCTTGATGCCCCTGGCATGTATAGTCTGCTTGTTCACAAGAAAGAAAAGAAACTCTTAGATTTTTGCAAAAAACATCTTCGTTATAAGATTCTTCCTGACTTGCTGCTTCAGGTTCTTGAAATTGATATGGATCCTTGGAATGCCTATTATGATGTGAAAAAGCACACAATGAAGGAGGTTTCGAAAAGAGATGTCTTTTCTGGTATTAACGAAATCGACAAAGTGATTAAAAAACTACCTGCAGAACGCTTTGCTACAAGTATGGGAAAGATTCTGTTGAATAATGCATCTCATGCCAAGACCGTATATAACTGCCGCAAAAAACCAATCGGAGCAGAGGCACCTACATTTACTGCTGTCACTTCAACTGGCGACACCGTTGACATCATTAAATTCAGAAACAAGAAATATGTACTACTCTATTTTTGGGCAGATAAAATAGAGGAAACTGCAAATGCAAAGAAATTGGTAAAGGAAATGACAGAACATATACCTTCAAATGACATTGTACGCATTAGTATATCATCAGTTCTTGTAGGGGAAGAATGGAAAAAAGAAATAGCCAAAAGGACGTCGGATTATTTCCATGTAGAAGAATGTTTTTCATCAGACCTTTATCAATTGTTTGTTAACCATATTAGCTCTATGTATCCGATTAGCACACTTCCTGCATATGTCTTGATTAATAAAGAAGGAAAGATAAGCAGGATTTGTCCCCTAAGGATCAGTGGGGACGCGGTTCTAAATACTTACAATTAGAAAATCAAACAAATACGACTATGAACAAGATTGTAGCAATACTAATATGTATATTTGGTATACAAGCAATGAGTGCACAGACAACACTGAGCATCAACTTTTTAAAAAGTAACAAATGGATACTTCTTGAAGACGGGACAAAGGATACTGTACATGTCTCTTTTGATAATAAGAAAATGTACGCGTCAGAACACCTTCATTACATTCATCCTAAAAGTAGGAAAGTTATAAACAAGACTTTAAAGATTGACTACACGTATTATCTCTCCAATGCTGTTTCTGACAGTTATGATGCTGGAAAAGTTGGGAAGGCTACTACTGGGAAATTTATTACGGTGCATAATGTGTCTTCAACGTATGTGGATTCTGGTGATTATACAACTTTCGAGATTACAAAAAAGAGTAACTCCGAAATAGTTTTAACTTTATGTGGTTTTCCGTCAGATCGTTTTAATAAAATAGGTAGGAAATTTTTATTAATAAAGAAGCAATAGAAATCAGCAGGCATACAAATGAAAAAGATAGTAATATTGTTCTGTGCGATAATCGCATTTGCCAATATGGTCTTTGGACAGGTGACCATTTCTACGTCTGATTTAGTTGGCACAAAATGGCAACTTACTGATACGGGGGATAGTCATTCAAAATCATTCTATGAGTTTACATCCAAAAGATCTCTATGGCATTGTAGTGATGGTACAATATTCACTTACCCGTACTATTTGTCTGCGTCAATACCTACGGCATTTGATTCCACAAAAGTAGGTAAACAAACAAAAGGATGCTATTTTGTAAAATATAACACCCAAATGAATTATTTCTATTATTATGCTATTATGAGTTTCAATAAGTCAACAGGGAAGATGGTTCTTAAATGTTTGAATAAGGATATTATCGGACTAACCGATACATTTACCTATGTTTTGATGAAAAAGTGACTCAATGTAGAGATCATGGGGACAGGTTTTTGATTCTCTGACTATCACGACAAACACCGCGATGGGGCGAACCAAAGACCAGTCCCCCAGATCCTCCATGACCTACTCCGTAATATATCGATTACTGAAATGATATGGATGAATCAAAAACCTGTCCCCATGATCCTCCCCATGATCCTCTACGTAATATTGAAACAATAGGAGCAGGTATCCTACATGGGTCAGGAACTTCGTTTAAGATAAATTTTAGAGGTAAAAACCATATTAAGTAATATTTACGATGAGAATGAGATTTATTGTGCTATTCAGTTTGTTGGCGTTGTTTTATAGTTGCCATGGCGATTTTTGTAAGCTAGGTGATAAATATGTCTATTGTGAATATACCATCGCAAAGTCGCCAACTAATTCAAGATGGACTAAAGATGGAAAGTATGTTCCATATCAAGTGGTTATTGGACGGAAAGTTATTAATTATTGTCATAATGATGACTATATCATTGCACAACAAATAGTTAACGGTGATTGTGAGAAAGAACCTCGTTACTGGATTATCAGAATTGCTGATGATACGATATGGGGACCATTAAACAAAGACTCATTTGATATAATGTGTAAGGAACAAAATGTGAAGATTTACCTTTGAGGACCAGATCAGATCACACATGGGATCATGGGGACAGACATGGGATCAAAGGGATTATGGGGACAAAAGGGATCAGAGATCATGGGGACAGAGATCATGGGGACAGGTTTTTGATTCTCTGACTATCACGACAAACACCGCGATGGGGCGAACCAAAGACCAGTCCCCCAGATCTTTGTATTTATCATCGTTGTTTTTATCCAACATCTAATTTTTTAAAATTATATCCAGGTTTCAAATATCTGACAAAATAAGATGAGAATATACAATAAATGGTGACTTTTCTCATTATTGACAAAAAGAACGATACAATTATGGAAGATGGAAATAATATAATTTTATATAACAAGGAAAGAGAAGGTATATATCGTTTTAGCCTATTTGACAAACAAGTTTCTGGCACTTACTTTAACCTTGAAGTAAGTCTTTCTTGGTATCATGTGAAGCAGTTCAATTACATAAGCCATAAAAGAGTTGGCTGCATAAAGAAAATTATAAGCAATCTTTACAATTTAAAAGTTAACTCTGCTGTAATATCATTTGCAAATTGTATCTTCACTGTGGATTTGTTGCCAACAGGAGAACTTTCTTGGAAATGTACGATAAAGGGAGAGGGGATGAATGCATGTTTTTATTTTTCTTCAGATATTACGTTTTTGCCTGAACTGCTGGCTCAAATGAATAATTGTAAAAGTGTAAAAAGATACGAGAAGCCTATTACTGATTCTTTCCTTTTCAGGTTGACTGTTCTATCTACATCATACGATGTAGAAATAGGAATAGCCATAACGTCAAAAGAGTTCGAGATTTACAGGACACTACAAATTACAATACAAGAATTGCTTGAGCTTCGCACAAGTATAGACTATCTAATGAAATATGGTTCACCAATGTCCTTTTCTTCTCTTGGTGATTTTATGTTTATAAAAATGAAAAATGACAATGGTCTGTTTGATATGGAATGTGATATTAACGATTTCGAATTTCCTTCTAATAGCTTTCACTTTACAAGGAGAATTCGTAATATTGAAATAACAGATTCGAGTATTCTTTTTTCCGATTCCAATGAGAGATAATAGATTTATCATAAACGATTAGGATCAGTGGGGACGGTTCTAAATGATCAGGACAGTCCTAATGAGCTAGCCAATTTGGAGAAACGTCAGCGCAATGCTATCTTGGAGAATCTTTGTTCCACGGGAGCTAGTATTCGGCAAATCTCACGTGTTACAGGCATCAGTTTTGGTATCATTCAAAAACTTAAAAGGAGCAATGATGAAAAGTGATTAGCAGGGTCTCTAAATGATTAATTTTTTCCAATAATCATTTGGCACAAATTACAATATTGACTACCTTTGTAGTGTTTTTGTTTATTATAAACGATTGAACAATGAGAAAGAATTTGATAATGCTACTGTTTCTGCTCTGTATCGCAGGAACATCGTTTGCTTATCTGTTTGCACCCATTACCGAACGACCGATTGACGTTGAAGGCTGGTTGTCAGGCAGAGTTCTTGCTTGGCATGGGTGATAAGTATAAGAAGACGAGCCTTGGAGCACCTCTGGCTATTGCTTACAGCATTGATGACAGGCTACAGTTTGATTTACGCTATAACTTTGGTCTTACCGATATTCTGAAAGATGAAGCTACCAATGTCTCAAGAGATTGCGTCGTATTATCTGCCGGCAACCTCGCCATGACTTATTCTGCCGACGGCAACATCCTGTCAAAGACGAACATTGGCCAGTATTACTACGATGGCGCAAAGCCTCATGCCGTGACAAGCATTGACAACGACCATTTCCTGGTATCCGATATACGACAGACAGCTACATATAATTCATGAGGAAGTGTTTCGGATAATCGCAAATGGTTGTAAATCAGCATATAGCAGGGAGTGCCCATAATTGAAAGGTACAAAAAAGTGTAATTGCAATCTGGGGGTGTTCGGCATGATTGGAACGCAAAATTCGGGTTGAAAAGCCAAATAAGATTTAACATTTATTTTAGAGGGAAATGTGCACTATATCGTGTTAAAGTCTGTCATATCAGAACCTCTTTGAAGAATATTTTATAACTTTGTAACCAAATTCACATAGGATTGTATCATCATGAACGAGAGTTTCGCTATACAGCTCTTTGAGGGCAAGAAAGTTCGCATCGTATGGGATGCAGAACAGGAGAAGTACTATTTCTCTGTAACGGATATAGTGCAGGTCTTGACAGATTCCGTGAATCCGCGTGATTACATAAAGAAGATGCTTAGACGTGACCCAGAACTGAAATCCAAGTGGGGGACAATTTGTCCCCCTGTTGAAATGTTGGCTCCAGATGGCAAGCGACGCAAGACACAAGCCGCTGATCTTGAAGGCATTTTTAGAATCATCCAGGCCATACCCTCCAAGAAAGCCGAACCGGTGAAACAATGGCTTGCTGAGTTGGGCAGTATGCGTGTTGACCAAATTTCTGACAAATGTGCTGACAAAGGCGTGGAGCGGCATGACCACAGGCGAATACAAGCGTTACAAGGGGCTGACCAAGCAGAATCTGCGCGACAACATGACGAATGTGGAACTGGCACTCAACACACTTGCCGATGGCGAAGTAGCACGCGAAGCACGCGAGACGATGGAACGCCGTCTTGGCAGAAGCGTTGTTTCTTCTGAGCGTGCATCAGACTACATAAGGCCAATTGAGGGCAAAGGGCAGAACACTCTGCCCAAGGAGGACGAATAAGAACAATTCTATGAATATCATCATTATTGGAGCCACCTCAGGCATTGGCAAGGCCTTGTATGAGAAATATGCAGCTGACTGGAACCATAATTTAAGTGCAAAACTAAAGAGCAATCGCCCTGTTTGGAATTGGCATGATTACTCGATTGTCATGGCGAAGCATAGATGTCTTATTGTAAAATGGACTATATTATTCACTAAAATGGTCTGTGTTACTTTGTAAAATGGTCTGTGTTACTTTGTAAAATGGACTATATTACTTTGCAAAATCGTCTATATGGCAATGCCGGCCATACGCTTTGCCGGCGCCGTTGAAATACTCTTTCAATCGATTTATGCATGAGTCTCCCTGAAAAAGCGATTTTTTCAGGGAGACTCAGCTATTTAATATAAGTGACGGATTGCACCCCAGTCTTCTTAATCAGCGGGGACAGTTCCCAATGGTTAGCACCATCTTTCCCACGTAGGCGCCGTGTTTGCCTTCATGGTCTACTGGCACCCGCTTGCCGGTCTTGTCGGTATCATAGCCCATTTGTTCCATATACGTATGGGTATGTCCACCTAATAGGAGGTCTATGCCCGAGGTGTTCTGAATCACTTTGTTATCGGGATATTCTGAGACCTCCCATCCCAAGTGACTCAGACAGATGACGATGTCGCACTTCTTCTGGTTACGCAACACATCAATCATCTTATGGGTTACTTCTATGGGATCAAGGAATTTCAACGGCCCGTAGTTCTTAGTGGACACAAGGCCCTCCAAGGGTGGACAAAGGCCAAAGATGCCTATCTTCACTCCTTTGCGTTTCAGCACGAGGTAAGGCTTCACAATGTCCTTCAGCTCCGTATCGGCAAAATCGTAGTTAGAGCAGACAACAGGGAAGTTTGCCATCTTGAAGAGACGCGTCATGTTCTCCAACCCAAAGTCGAACTCATGGTTGCCAATGGTCACGGCATCATAGTGCATCCGGTTCATCAGCCCCACTTCCACATCGCCCTGGAACATCGTATAGTAGCTGGAGCCCTGCGAGAAGTCGCCACAGTCGAACAGCAACAGGTTGGGATCTTTCTGTCTTTCCTGCTTCAACATATCAATACGACGGATAAAGCCGCCCAGACCAGCCACATTCTTATCTGCCAGATTACTGTTCAAGGGCAGGATACACGAATGGGTATCACTGGTATGCAGCACGGTAAGCCTCTTCGGACCCTTTGCGCTGACACCAACCAATAAACATACAAATATTGATAATGCAATTATTCTTTTCATAACAAGTACTTATTATAGCGGTAGCAAATTCTTCACTCTTCACTCAACAACGATTCTTCCCTCAACCTTCGAGTCAATCACCTTGCCCTGTTTGGACATCTCCAAGAAATAGTCGCGGATAATATAGCGCGCATTGTTCTTGGCATCCTTCAGAGAATTAATGTCGGTGGCGTTCTTGAAGACGGTCAGTCCGTCGTTGCCCTGTGCCAGATAGTCGATAGTGGCAATACGATAGTTGGCCTCTGGATCTATGGTCTTGCCATGCAGATGGGCCGAGACGAGTTTTCCTTCCTTCGTAATAACCAGTTGTACGCCCTTACTGACACCCTCGCCTCCACGCTGGGCAATCTGCTCGAACAGTTCCATCACTTTGTCGCCCTTCAAGGACACAAAGCAGATTTTATTCTCAAAGGGTGCCACGTCGAGCACGTCGCCATAAGTCACCTTCCCCTTTGAAAAAGCAGCACGGATGCCACCCATGTTGTAAACGGCGAAGTCGGGAGTCTCGTTATACTCCTTTGCCATATAAACAAATATGTCTGGCAACAGGTTCGACAAATCACTCTCTGGCCTGTTTGCCGCCATGTCATGAGCTATCTCCCCGACAACGGGTCGCATCAGCGAGTCCACCTTCTGCCTATAGGGAGTCAGGAACGCCAATGCGGCAGCATCAGGATTAACGTCATACGTTTTGTCTACAATGATTCGCGTGCCACTCACGCCAGTCAACTGATAGTGAGAGGTGCAACCCGCAAGCGTCACTGCGATTGCCAAGGCCGACAATAGAATGGATTTCTTCATAGCACTTAGAATAATTTTCTGCAAAAGTAGCAAAAATAGTTCATAGTCTGTAACTTACGACCCCACTTTTATTCCTAAAAAAAGTTAACACCAAACACAATTCTCAATTCTCAATTCTCAATTCTCAATTAATTATTGTACCTTTGCACCCGCTTTCCGCGTAATCGCTGGCAGGAAGATAGGAGAGTTGCCTGTTATGTTGCGTTGGAACGATACAGCAAAATGTAATAATTAAACAATTAAACAATTAAGAAATGGATTTAATTAAAGTTGCTGAAGAAGCATTTGCAACCGGCAAGCAGCACCCCACTTTCAAGGCAGGTGACACTGTAACTGTCGCTTACAAAATTATCGAGGGTACCAAGGAGCGTATTCAGCTCTATCGTGGTGTGGTCATCAAGATCGTAGGCCACGGTGAGAAGAAGCGTTTCACTGTTCGCAAGATGTCAGGCACCGTTGGTGTGGAGCGTATCTTCCCCATCGAGTCGCCCAATATCGACAGCATTGAGGTGAACAAGGTTGGTAAGGTTCGTCGCGCTAAGCTGTACTACCTGCGCAAGCTCACTGGTAAGGCAGCCCGTATCAAGGAGAAGCGCGCAGCCATCAAAGTGGAAGATTAAAAACTTTTCCCCTTCGAAAATAAAGCATCGATACTCTCAGCAGAGCGTCGATGCTTTTTCTTTTATGCTAATAACAGCCAACTGTCAATCATCACAGCAAACTCCTATACAGATCTGCAAAACGGTTTGCCGCACCGGTATTATCGAAACGCTGTACATAAGCCTGACTCAACTCTATGCGCCGCTGGCGTCCCTTGGCTCCAAACATCACCTGCCCGACGGCATGGGCCATTGCCACATCATCATCAGGCGACACATAGAGACTATCCGGACCACCGGCTTCCTCCAGACAGGACCCCGTGCAGGCCACAACGGGGAGCCCTAAGCGGATGGCCTCGATAATAGGAATGCCAAAGCCCTCGTAGCGCGACGGATAGACAAAGGCATCGGCCATGCGATAAAGGGCGGGCAAATCATCGTCGGGCACGTCATGAAGCAGCATCACCCTTTCCCAAAGTCGATTGTCAATGACAAACTGCTTCACCTCGTCGGCGTATGGCGTATGCCTGCCCACTATCACCAGTGACACATCTTCCGGCAGGCGGCACAACGCCTTGACGGCAAGCATCACGTTCTTACGCTGCTCTACGCTGCCTACATTCAATATGTAGCGATCAGGAAGATGATACTTACGACTGACCCGCCATAGCATATCATTACTGGGAACATCAGAAAAGCGATGCGCACAACTCTGGTAAATCACTTCCACGGAATCGGGGTCTATGCCGCCCAGCTCACAGATGTCGCGCTTGGTACACTCGCTGATGGCCACGATACGATCAGCCTCGCGCAAAGCCTGACGGAACTTGCGCGTGTATATCTTCACATCCAGGCTTTTATAGTATTCAGGATGGCGCATGAAAATCAGGTCATGGATGGTCACCACCGTCCTGATACCACTTTTACGAATACCTAACGGAAGTTCTCCCGACAAACCGTGATAAACCTGAACACCGTCGGAACGCATCTGACCTATAATACCCCTGGAACGCCAAAGAGCTTTACAGAATGGCATCTTAAAGACACCACGAGGATAGCAATAATGCAGGTTCTCAACTTCAGGCACCTGACTCCTTAAGTCGTCCCTACCCTCGTCGGGTGCATAGAGCAGAAGGTCCAGGTCACTGAAACCCGACAGGTCTTTGGCCAGCGTGCGTCCGTAGCTGCCCAGTCCCGTACCGTTGCGCACAATGCGCTTAGCATCAAGTCCTATTTTTATCTGCTGTTCACTCATTTGACTTCGAAAAGTTTGCTTCTATAACTAACCGTTATTACAGCTGTTTGCGTGGGAGCGCGGGCGTCCTCGCCCGCAATGGTAGCGGGCGAGGACACCCGCGTTCCCATAGTTTGCTGCAAAGGTACAAAATAATTCGTATTCCTAATTCTTTATTCACAATTATTTCGTACCTTTGCAGCAAAATTTAATCATATACAGCAATGATTCTATTGAGTTTTGACACAGAAGAGTTCGATGTTCCACGCGAGCATGGCGTCAACTTCTCGTTGGAAGAGGGCATGAAGGTGAGCATCGAGGGTACCAACCGTATTCTGGATGTGCTGAAGCAGAACGGCGTAAAGGCAACATTCTTCTGTACTGGCAATTTCGCGGAGTATGCTCAAGAGGCGATGCAACGCATCATGGACGAAGGTCATGAGGTGGCTTGCCATGGAGTAGACCATTGGAAGCCCAAAGAAACCGATTTCGAAGTTTCTAAACAAATTGTAGAACGCATCACTGGTCGTCAAGTCAACGGCTATCGTCAGCCCCGCATGTTTCCAGTCAGCGACAACGAGATTGCCCGTGCGGGTTATCGGTATAACTCTTCACTGAATCCCGCATTCATTCCTGGCCGCTACATGCACCTGACAGCGCCACGCACGTGGTACATGAAAGGAGAAGTTATGCAGATTCCTGCCTCAGTCACCCCTTTGATACGTTTCCCCCTATTCTGGCTCTCGCTGCATAATCTACCCGAATGGCTCTACCACTGGCTTGTACGTCGTACAATAAAACACGACGGCTACTTTGTCACCTATTTCCATCCTTGGGAGTTCTTTGACCTAAATGAACACCCAGAGTTCAAGATGCCCTTTATCATCAAGAATCATAGCGGACATCAGATGATGCAGCGTTTGGACAACCTGATTAAGATGCTAAAAAAAGAGCATGAATTTATCACCTTCAACGAATTCGTCAATCGTCAATCATGATTAAACTTGCCACTATTTCGCCCTGTTACAACGAAGAAGAAGTACTCTGCCAATCCGTTGAGCGTCTGACAGCCTTGTTCAAACGCATGATATCAGAAAAATTGATATCCGAGGACTCTATGATGGTTTTTGTCAATGACGGAAGTCGCGACAAGACCTGGCAAATCATCAGTCAGTTGCATCAAGAAAACAAATTCGTTCGCGGCATTAATCTTGCCAGGAATGTCGGTCACCAGAATGCCATCATGGCAGGTATGATGACTACCAAGGAGTGGGCTGATGCCGTGATAACCATTGATGCCGACTTACAAGATGACATCGAATGTATTCCGCAGATGGTGAGAGACTTTCAGAATGGTTACGACATCGTCTATGGTGTGAAGGTTTCGCGCAAAGCCGATCCGCTAATGAAGCGTTTAACAGCGCAGGCTTTCTATAAATTACAAGCCTCAATGGGCGTAGAGAGCGTGTTTAATCATGCTGATTTCCGCCTGATGAGTCGTCGTTCTTTACAAATGCTGGCAGGTTATAGTGAACGCAACCTATATTTGCGAGGTCTCATCCCCATGATTGGCCTTCAGTCAACCACTGTTGACGATGTCATCAGTGAACGACAAGCCGGAGTCTCAAAATACACATTAAGTAAGATGTTGAATCTAGCACTTGATGGTATAACTTCGTTTAGCGTCAAGCCCCTCTACAACATTATATATCTAGGAATAGCGTTCCTCATCATCAGCTTCTGCATTGGCATTTACGTATTACATGCGCTGATTACAGGCACTGCTGTCCCTGGATGGTCATCGCTCATCTTAAGCATTTGGTTGGTAGGCGGTTTCGTGCTGATTTGCGTAGGCATTACAGGTGTCTATATCGGTAAAATATACAATGAGGTAAAGCACCGCCCACTCTACAACATTCAGGAAATCTTAGACTGATTTCTTGAAAGCGAAAAACTTCTGACCCAAATAATTGATAAGCATAAAAAGTCCTGTACCCACCAGCATGGCGACATTCTCGACAACGGCCTTACTCAGATGCATACTCTCCAAAGCATTGCACGTCAATGGTAAGGCTAAGCTGTAGGCTATCAGATAGCACACGATGATGTTGAGTGCAAACTTCATGATGCTACGCCAATCAGTTCCCTGATAATGAAAAGTAAAGTGCTTGTTGAGGAAATAGCTCAGAATACTGCCAAAGAAATAGTCGCAAAACGACGATACCCAATAGGAGCATCCAAACACATTGTAAAGCACCAGCATGATAGCTGTGCCAAACAAAGTATTTATTACACCAACAATAAGGAATGTTACGAATGACCTATCAAATACTTTTTGCTGCATAATCCTTGGTATACATCTCCCAACAGAGCTTCAACCACACTAATGTCACCGGTAAAGCTTTCAGGGCATAAGGTTGCACCCACTCCTTGCGCAAGTAGGCAGGAAAAAGATCGCTGGGCGACAGACTACTCAATATAAAAACAAACACCAACAGCGCTACATCCCAGCCATTACGTTGCCAAGGGGCAGCAGTATACCAGATGACAACGCCCACAAAGGGGATAATATAACCGCTAGACTCGCTACCTGTTGAGAACAAAACCACAAACATCAATACTGAGGCCAAAAAGGTTTGACGAAAAGCCACATACCTATACTGTGAGAAGCGTAAATAAGGAATAGAAAACATCAGCAAGCCAGGCAGTATTAACCATAAATCACTGAAAGCCAAACGCGAGATTTTATGAACCATTCCCAGAATTGATATATTGGTTCCCCCACCAAACATATTATCAGCATTCTTAGCTGTCAAACTAACATACCATTCATGATATTGAGATATTATATATTCAGGACCATGAAACACCATTGGTGCGACAAACATAACAATTGCCCAAAAGAACAAAGAAACAACAAATTTCTCCTTATGTTTGGAGAAGAAGAAGAATGCCAATCCGACTATTCCATAAAGTTTTACAAAAGTACCAAACATTATAAAAAATGCAGCCCAGAAGTCTCGTTCTTTCTCAACACAATAGTAAGTAAATAGAATAATTGCCGCAATAGCAATATTAAACTGTTGCATATAAAGTGCCGTCAGTAACTCATGAGCACAAAACCATAATATAAACAACTGTTGATAACGCGAGAATTGAGACCTCCGTATAGCCACATAAAGAAACATCGACAATGCTACAAGCCACAACAACAATCCCATAAACAAAGGCACTATCGCAAAAGGTGCTATAACAAGTGAAAAGAAAGGACCATAATGATTGCAATCAAGAAACTCTTCTGGATACAAATCATATAGAGACGTTCCATTCCACGCGTGCCAGAAAACATATTTGAATATTAGAAAATTATTACAACTATGCAATTTCATAACTGCACCTACAATCGGCAACAAAAGCCACATTCCAAACATCGTACGATAACTGTGGAAGATAGGCTTAGAGAAGAACACTTTGCATTGATTCAACATAATTTATCTATTTTGCTTGCAAAATTAATAATAAATTCGTAATTTTGCAAACATGAACGAAAAAAACACCATATCGGTTGTCATCAATACATATAACGCTGCACTCTATTTAGAGCAAGTGCTAGAAGCGGTGAAGGATTTTGACGAGATCCTAATCTGTGACATGGAGAGCACCGATGCCACCATTGACATTGCCCACAAGCACGGCTGCAGGATTTTGACTTTTCCAAAGGCCAACCACAAGAGTGCAGAACCAGCCCGCACATTCGCCATCCAGTCGGCAATCCACGATTGGGTATTGGTGGTAGATGCCGATGAAATTGTGACACCTGAACTGCGCAACTATCTCTATGCTCGTATCAGAGAGAAAGATTGTCCAACAGGGATTTACATTCCCCGTCTGAACCGATTTATGTTGCGTTATACAAAAAGTAACAGCTACGACTACCAACTACGATTCTTCCGCAAAGAAGGTATAACATGGCCACCTTATGTACACACTTTCCCCTCTGTGAATGGACGCACAGAAAAGATACCACATAAAATGAAGAAGGCACGTTTCGTGCATCTGGCTGATGAAACTATCAGCGTCCTGATGCAAAAGACAAATGCCTATACTGACAGCGAATTAGAGAAGCGTGCCACAAAGTTCTACGGACTGAGTGCGCTGATGGGAAGACCCCTATGGCGTTTCTTCCGTAACTACATTTTGAAAATGGGTTTCCTCGATGGTATGCCCGGTCTGATACGCGCAGGAATGGATGCAGTGTATCAGTTTGTACTGGTGGCAAAGAATATGGAACAACAGTATCGAAACAAGAAACAATCATGAATAAAGAACAATCATTATTCTCTATTTTCATTCCCACTTGGAATAATCTCAACTTCCTGAAACTCTGCGTGGCAAGCATCAAAAAAAATTCTACTTTCAGGCACGAGATTCTGGTGCATGTGAATGATGGAAGCGATGGTACATTAGAGTGGGTGAAGGCTGAAGGACTAAAATATACTCACTCGGAGAAAAACATCGGAGTTTGTTACGCCTTGAATGGTTTGAGGTCATTGGCGACGACCGACTATATATTGTTTATGAATGACGATATGTACGTCTGTCCAGATTGGGATGCGGCGCTCTACAATGAGATTAAAGCCATTGGTCATAAACTATTCTTCCTTTCGGCCACCCTGATACAGCCAAGACCATTCTTTTGTAAAAGCGTGATAGCACCTGCAAACTATGGGGAGAGTGTAGACACTTTCGATGAAAACCGGCTCCTGAAAGAATATCAGACGTTGAAGCACGGTGACTGGCTAGGAGCAACTTGGCCTCCCAACATTGTGCATAAGGATATATGGGATCTAGTGGGGGGCTATAGCGTGGAATATAGTCCTGGCATGTATTCTGACCCTGACTTCTCAGCTAAGCTATGGCATGCAGGCGTGAGACTCTTCAAAGGGGTAGACAAGAGCCGTGTTTATCACTTTGAGGCACGCTCTACCCATCGTATAGAAAAAAATGATGGAAGCCTTCAATTTCTGCGCAAGTGGGGGATTACGTCTGCTTCATTTATGAATGACATCCTGCACCGTGGTGAACCATATGGTTTGGTTATTGACAGCCGCCGACAACTAGAGAACGACTTACTCCGCAGTCGACTGAAGGTTCTTTTCACTATTTTCAAAGACACCAAGTCTAAACATATTTGGAACGATTGACACAATGAAGAATTTGCTCTACTATTTTATCTACGGAGCATGGTATCTATTATCGCTCCTACCTATGTGGATACATTACATCTTGTCAGATGTGTTATATATAATTGTTTACTATTTGTTACACTATCGCATCAAGATAGTTAGGAGGAATTTGGAGCATTCCTTTCCCAACAAGTCTAAGGCAGAAATGCGGAAAATAGAAAAAGATTTCTACCAATGGTTTTGTGACTATTTAGTAGAAACCGTAAAACTAATGACTATCAGCGAGAAACAACTTCGCAAACGTATGGTGTTTAAAGGCACCGAATTGATAGACCAGTGCACCCATGACGGCCAGTCGTGTGCTGTATTCCTAGGTCATTACTGTAACTGGGAATGGATAACCTCCCTTCCACTTTGGGTATCAAGGGATTCTCAATGCGGACAAATATATCATGCCTTGGAGAATAACATTTTTGACAAATTGTTCCTTAGTTTACGCCAGCGATTCGGAGCTATTAGCATCCCTATGGCAGAGACCCTTCGCCGACTTGTAAAGTTTAAATCTGAGAACAGACCCGTTGTCATCGGCTACATTAGTGACCAGACCCCTTTTTGGAACAACATTCATCATTGGCTGACTTTTCTCAATCAAGATACACCCGTACTAACTGGCACCGAGCGACTAGCTTCTCAAACTGGTCACGCAGTATTCTATATGGATGTACGTCGCATCAAAAGAGGCTATTACGAAGCCGAATTCAAACTCATCACACGCAAGCCAAAGCAAATGAAAGAATTCGAAATTACCAACATCTATTTCAAGATGCTCGAAAAGACCATTCAGCATGCCCCTGCTTACTGGTTGTGGACACATAACCGTTGGAAACGTTCGCACGAAGAATTTAATATCCGTTTCGACCCAGTTACAGGTCGTGTCAGTCTTGATCCAGATTTGGAAAAACTAAAGAAAGAAAGGGGGCTTGAATGATTTTTACACACGATAAAGGCAGACTATGCAACAATATTTTGCAGTTTGCTCATGTATACGCATGGGGACGTGAGCACGGCAAACGCGTTATGTCGATGCGCTTTGCTTATAAGTACAGATATTTCAAAATCTGTCATACCGCCCGTCACAATTTCTTTAATTATCTTATTGCCAAGTATGGCTCGCGGTGGGGATTCTTGCCTGTGGTACATTTCGACTATCCAGAGGCCGACTACAGTCATGAAGAGCGAGTGATGCTACAACGGCATAACGTGGTGGTCGAAGGATGGTATGCCCGTTGGTATGACCTTTTCTTGAAATACAAAAGCGAAATTATAGAGATGTTTGCTTTCGACAAACAAGTCATGTTATATCCCCGACGTTTTTTAGACTCGTTGCAAAAGTCTGATATTTTACTAGGCATGCACATCCGCCGTGGCGACTACAAGGATTTCTATGGTGGTCTGTACTATTTCAGTGACGAACAATACATATCACAAATACGGCAGTTCCTACGAATTCATTCTGAAAAACGGGTACAAGTTCTCGTGTGCGGTAATGAGCGCAGTCTTAACCAACAAGCTTATCGTCAGGCATTCCCTAATGTATCCATAGAATTCCCTTGTGGCAACCCTGGTGAGGACCTCTATCTGCTATCTCAGTGTGACTATCTAATAGGTCCTCCTAGCACATTTTCGCTTGTAGCTTCAATGTATCGCAACGTGCCCCTCTACTGGATAGAGGATGCTAACCGCGAACTTTGTATGGAGTCGTTCGACACATTTGATCATCTTTTCCGAAACATAAAATAATTTATATGAATAGAGCCTACATTAAAGAAAACCTTCGCAGAGGTTTTATATTTTACTTGTTGTCCACGCTGACGCTTGCCGCCATCTTCTTCACATACTTGCTACGTAGTGCCACACTAGGTTTCATGGATGTTACAGGTTGGGTATTCTTTACACTATCATGCCTGTCCCATGCCTCGCTCTTTGCAGCAATACCTTTCCTCTTGTGTTTTATTCCCGCAACTATGCTCAAAGCCAAATATAAGTTGAGTGGAACGCTAACGGCCTTTTTTGAAGCCATCATCGCCATCATCTTTATTATCAACGGCTTTGTTTTTTCCCTCTATCATTTTCACATCAACGGACTGGTTATCAACCTACTGACAGGTCCTGGCGCCAACGAAATCTTTGTGTTCAGCGGTTGGCTCTATTTGAAAGCCTGCCTATATACCATGGGAGTGATTGCTTTCTATTTTTTCCTGATGTGGAGTGCTGACAAGATTTCCAAAAAGAACCTGCCCAACCTATGGGCTAACGGACTGTTGACACTGCTAACAATTACTCTGTTGGCTCAAGGTATACACATTGTTGCAGCTGCTACAATGAAACGGTCTGTACTCGAGAGTGCAGACTATCTGCCCTACTATTTCCCCCTACGCATGAATTCTACATTTGAAAAACTGGGATGGCTCGACACCTGCGAGTTGGCATTAGTAGAGTTTGACAATGCCGACTCGGCAATACTCTATCCACAACACGAACTGCTGGTAGAGCAACCCGACACGCTATTGAACGTTGTCATCTTCGGCGTTGACTCATGGAACTGGCGTACCATGACAGAAGAATGTGTTCCCAATATCTATCACTTTGCCGATAGTGCCGAGCGCTTTGACCACCACTTCAGCAGTAGCAATGGTACCCGTGGTGGCCTCTTCGGCCTTTTCACGGGCATATCTTCTTACTACTGGGACAGTTTCGAGTACGCCAACCTGCACCCGCTCTTCATTAACGAGATGCTGCGACAGGGCTATCAGATACAAGCCTACCCAAGTGCGACTCTTGCAAATCCACCCTTTGCCAAAGTATTCTTCGGCGATATTGAAGGACTTCATGTCGACACCAAAGGCAAAACAGTCTTCGACCGCGACTGTCAGATAACCCGCGACTTCATTTCTGACCTCGACAAACGCGATTCCCAAAAACCATTCTTTTCGTTTGTTTTTTACGACTTGCCCCATGCCATCCAAATTTCAGAAGACCACCAATATCATTTCCAGCCATCGTGGGCATATGCCGATTATATGGAGTTGAATAACGATACTGACCCTGAACCCTATTATAACCTCTACCGCAATTGCGTATGGACCGTCGACTCACTCATCGGAGAGGGATTGAAGGCCTTAAAGAATCACGACATGCTAAAGAATACCGTGATTATCATCACTGGCGACCACGGTCAGGAGTTTAACGAAAACCGCAAAAATTACTGGGGGCATTGGGCAAACTATTCGCGTCCACAAATTGGAGTACCCATGATATACTATCATCCCCATCATCAGCCTGCACGCCATGACTATCGCACCACCCACTACGACATATCAACCACTATCCTCAAGCAAGTATTAGGTGTTAAGAACCCTGTTGAGGATCTCTCCATGGGTCGCGAGCTGCAGGACAGCACTCCCCGCCTGTGGCATGTAGTAGGCAATGACTTGTTCTATGCATTCATCATCGAAGATGATATTATCGTCGAGAAGCGTGGTGCCGGCAATATCGTCATTTTCGACAAGCAGATGAACCAACTTAATGACTATCCCTTGAATGCGAAGCAACTCAACGATGCTATAATTAATTTGAATCGTTTCTTTAAAAAATAATGCCTTATGACTATCATGTATCTTACCTTCGGAAAAAATACCGAGTATCATGTTCAGGCATACCTCTCCATGCTGTCATTCCGTCGACAAATGTCATCAGCTGATAAGATTGTCATGGTGACAACAGCACCACAATTCTACCGCTGTGCAGAGTCATGGGCGGAAATTCTAACCATCAGCGACCAAACAATAAACAAGTGGCAGGGGGAGTTTAAGTTCTTCTGGCGAGCGAAAATCAAGGCAATAGAGTTTGTAGGGCAACGCTATCCTAGCGATGACCTACTCTATTTGGACTGCGACACTGTACTCTGCGGCGATATCAACTGGCTCAAAAGTAAGTTGGCCGATGGAAAAGGACTGATGGACACCAACGATGGACATCCCTGCCATATGAAGACTAAAACACTACGCATGTGGCGTACCATCAAGGGCCGTACATACGGCGGTATTACATTGGGCATGCAGCATAATATGTATTGTGCTGGCGTGGTGGGCATCCCTCGCGGAAGATGCAATGAGGTGGTGGAAACGGCATTGGCACTCTGCGACGGCATGCTCTGCGACGATGCTGAACGTATCGTAATAGAACAGTATTCGCTTTCGGTGGCACTATTCGAGATAACAGGATTGGTAGAAACTAAGGAATGCATTGCCCACTACTGGGCCACCAAAGACGAATGGGTGTCAGCAGCATTGATTCTCATGGCTAAGGCATTGCTGACAAATGCATCAACAGAGCAACAGTTACAACTGTTTGACGAAAACAACTGGAGCAGTCTACCTGTCTATATCCATAAGTCAAGCACTGCCAAAAGGCTGCGTAAACTGGTTGACAAGGCTTTTCCTAATCGCCATCCGCGTTATCTTAAATCCGAAACTGAATGAAGAAATATATTCAATTACTTCGTCCCCATCAATGGCTGAAGAACATCTTTGTCTTTGCCCCACTTTTTTTTAGCAATAATCTGCTGAACACATTATACTATCTGCCTGTCATTATTGTCTTTGCTGCATTTTGTCTCATCTCCAGTTCCATATACTGCATTAACGACATCATGGATATGGAAAATGACCAAAAGCATCCCCAAAAAAGTAAGCGACCAATAGCATCAGGAAAAGTTTCAAAAAAGAAAGCAGCAATTCTTTCGGGATTGTGTGCCTTGTCTGCCTTAACTTTAGTTGCCTGCGTCAAGGAAGCTAATACCCTCACACTTTTTGCCATCATTCTTTCATACTGGTTAATGAACCTAGCATATTGCCTCAAGCTCAAGCACTATGCTATTGTTGACATTTTTTGTATAGCCACGGGTTTTGTAATGAGGGTTCTTATTGGAGGTTTTGCCGCAGACATTTGGATATCACAGTGGATAGTCCTTCTTACTTTCCTCATAGCATTGTTTCTCGCTCTCACCAAGAGATATGATGATTTCAGTATTTATGAACAAACGGGAACAGTGCTTCGCAAAAGTATCAGCCATTACAACTCTACCTTTATTGTTCTTTCTATTTGCATTGTGGGTTCCGTTACGATCGTCTGCTATATCATGTACACTATGTCTGAAACAGTTATCCTTCGCCTAGGAACGCAATATCTATACTTGACTGCTATCTGGGTCATAGCGGGATTACTACGATTCATTCAGAACATGATAGTATATAAACGCAGCAGCAGCCCAACAGAACAACTTCTGAACGATCATTTCATTCATTTTTGCATTTTGGGTTGGCTATTGTCTTTATTCATTATCATATACCTATAGATAGAGGAAAATGAAAAAGAGAGAGATTGTTGTATTTGACTTCGATGGGACACTCACCATTAAGGATACCCTCTCGGAGTTTATAAAATTTGCGAAAGGGAAATGGAGTTTCTATTTAGGTCTCTTGGTCCTTTCACCTGTCCTTATAGCTTACATTCTCCATCTCTATCCAAATGATAAAGCCAAGGAGAAGATGTTCCGATACTTCTTCAAAGGAATGTCCTACAACCAGTTCAAGCAACTTGGAGAGTCTTTCTCTTTGCAAATAGATCGCATTATCAATGCCCAAATTGCAGGAAAAATAGAATCATATTATCGGGCTGGAGCGACTATTTACGTTATCAGTGCAAGTATTACAGAATGGGTATCACCATGGTGCGAAGCTCATCATGTAAACCAAGTACTTGGAACAATTATTGAAGTATCTAATGAAGAACGTCTCACAGGCCATTTCCTTTCAAAGAACTGTTATGGAAAGGAGAAAGTTAACAGATTGTTATCCATTGAACCGGACCGTGAGTGCTATCATTTAACAGCCTATGGAGACAGCGCTGGCGATAGAGAAATATTAGCTTTTGCTGACACAGAATTTCTCATCAGGAAAAACAATAGTATAATACAAAACACAAAGTTACAAGAGATTCTGCGCTTTGGATTTGTAGGCTGTATTGCTGTACTAATTCAGTTTGCAGCATACTACCTACTTGTAGGTTATACCAACCACAACATAGCACTACCACTCAGTTATGTCATCAGCTTGATAATTAACTACCTGCTGACGACCTCACTTACATTTCATGTTAAACCAAACAAAAGGAATGGTATAGGATTCTTGGGCAGTCATGCAATCAATTATTCTCTTCAACTTCTATTTCTAAATCTATTTGTCTGTTTGGGGATGTCAAAAAAATGGGTTATCATTCCCGTCATCATCATTTGCGTTCCTATCAACTTTTTACTTATCAGATTTTCTATGAAAAAGTTGTAATATGGTAATTACGAAGTCAAAAGCGAATATGCTTGAACGGCACATTGCCCACTTGGGCAGCCCTACGAGGAAAACCACTGTTATACATCTTGCCCGTTTGGAACAAAAAGACACGCTCGGCACGACTAATCATATAGAAATCAACAAACGACTTGAGGTTAACATCGAAGGGAATGTCCGAACTCCAATCCATATGGGCAACAGCTCCAGGCACTACATAAACATAGTCAAGACGCTGTTGAGCATAGTCCAGAAATTTTCTACTATCAGCCGTTAATAACACGCGCTTCTTTTCTAGCTTAGCACACACACAATCAATTTGCGCCAAGCACCGATCCATCAACACCTGCTGTTCGTCTGCAGACAAGATGGTGAATTGTGGTTCTTCTTTAAAATCGCCTAATAACTGCTGAAACCGAAAAGTCATCGCATAATATCCACCCATCAGTGTTTCCATGTGACTTGCCAATGCTTTCTCCAATGCAACCGAAGGTCTGAACAATTCATGGAAGCAATCATGGAAACCATTCCCTCGAGGTAAAAGCATAGCATTGGTATAAACATGTACTTGGCTAACGGGTTCCTTATACTTCTTCTTAAACCAAAGCCTTTGGAAGAAAGGCTCGACAAAAGTTCCATTACTACCACAAAACATTGGACGGGCATCTTTGCTATTATAGCAGACATCACCATCAGCAATCTGCCAGTCCACCTTGTTTGGAACCAAATAGTCAATTAGGCGAAAAGGGTGCACAAAGTGAATCTTAAAATCATAGCCTAGATCTTTACTTACACTATAAGCTGAGACAATGCCACGAAGACGATCTGTAAGTCCCCCGTGATGCATTCTTCCGTCTATCATACAGACAATTTGCTTCTGCTTATTTTTGGCCCTAGCTGCAGTTTCCGTGTAGTATGGAGCCAACAATGTAACATGCCTACGCCATTTGCCACGTTGCTTGAACAGGTTTTGAAACACATTTTGAATCTCCTTGCCGGTGCGGTGTACCACACCTTCTTTTCCTCGGATTACAATCATAATAATACTGAATTATATAAACTTAATGCTGAATTGACGGGGCGAATAGTTGTGTATCACCATCGTCATAGACTTTCTGATAATGATGAAGCTGCATCCAAAGGCGCGTATCGCGCTGCACATCTGGCGTCTCAGGTGAAGTATCTTCTTGTGTGGTAAGAAAAAGGATAAGCGGATAGTTGCCAAAATGAGCCAGTCGTTCATCTAGTCTCCAGAATAGGCGCTCACCGGTATAGATTACTGGCTGCACGTGTCCTTCGAATGGCAGGGAGTGCGTGGCGTAATAGAGTTCTGCTGCCTGATTGGTAGAAAATAATAGACGCTGAGTTCCTATATGCTCATTAATGGCGGCAATAGCTCGACGATAAACATCAGCCTTATGGCTTGACACCATCACGTTGAGTCGACTAGACTGCACCTGATGCACGCAGTCCCAACGCGCATTCTCCTCACCATAGACATATATAGCAGTGCGCACCAACGTGACAGCAGCGATGCAGCAAGTAGCAACAAGAAGTGCCTCCTTCAAGTGACGGATAGAAAGCCTATAGGCGCACCACGCACAGGGGAATACTAGCAGCCCAACACACCAATGGAAGATACCCTGAATACCTATGTCACTGCCAAATGGGAAGAGCAGGGTTGCCACCGCCAAATATAAACACACTGGCAGTAATGACGGTATGCCATCAGTGTCAGAAGCAACCAGCTTGATGCGATGCCGGCGTCTGAGTGCCGTTACCAGCACAATGACACAAATGGCAAGCAGACTAAGATGTGGCGGACTGGTATAGGCAAGAAGCAGGAAGGTCATAATGAGTATAACCTGCAACACATGTCGACGCAACGATGCAAGATGCCAGCTATATTGGAACACCTGCCAAATACTCAGGATTGCAATGACCTGCAATAGCAGATTTTTGGTGCCTTTGAAGTACTGGCTTACCAAATGACCATGTGAGTGGGTAGCCTCAGAACCGCTGAACGTAGAAAAGGCCTCGCCCAACGCATCCAAATAGTAAGGAATGTGTCCTAGCGACCACATCAAGGCTATAACAGAACCAACTCCCAGCAAAAGGCCGCCAGTCATGACCATTGCATGAAATACCGCCCGTGACCAACCACCTCGTTGATATAGTTGCCACAACAGCGGTGCCAACAGTAACAAAAAGAGAGTGCCGTTGACAATTCTAACGAAGAATGCTAACCCAATCATTGCACCTACCCCCATGAGCCACCGAGTCTGTTGTTCCGTGATATAGCACTTGAAGCACCATGCCGAAGCTGCTATGAGCAGATAAGAGAAAGTGTCATAGTGAAAGGTAACTACAATAGTAGGGTACAAGAAAGCCACGATTACCGCCGCTGTCAAGTATATACGGGGTATCAAGGTGGAAAAAGTAATATAGAGCAGGGCGATGGCACCAGTTAAAGTGAGGGCTTCCAACACACGGAAGCCAATGAGCCCGAAAGTCCCAAAGAGTATTTCCCAGATTCCGCCAACTACACCCAGCAGGTAATAGATAAAACAGAACACATTACTATCAGGATTCTGGAAGATGACCTGATAGAAGGTGTTACAGAAGCCGGCATCTACGGCATCAACCCCTTGCAGGCCGATGGCGATGCGATAGAGGAATCCAAAGAAGAACAGTAGCCAGATTTTCTTCATTTCAAAGTACGTTGAGGGTTATTAGGACGCAGGCGATCCTGCATCATACGTTCCATATACTGTTGAATAACAGCTTTCAATTCTCGCTCCATTTGAGATTGTTTGGGCATCTTTCCTTTCAAATTGTGTTGCATCAGCGAATCCGTCAGAGCATAGACAGCTTTGGTCTGTTGTCCGTCAAACTGCAACACATGCCCATGTTTCACATATTGGTAAATACCATTGAGGTAGTTGACAGCCCACGTATCCTCAGCAGGAGTATTAAACAAATCGATGCCAAAGGCAAAATAAGGCTTCGGATAGTGCAACATGCCCATCAGCGTAGGAAGGATATCTATCTGCTGAGCGATTTTGTTCTGCATCTCAGGTTCTCGTCCTGGCTCATATATAATAATTGGCGAACAGAAACCACCAAGGTCTGTCTGATAATAGTCGTGATCGCTCATATTGGTATGATCACTGGTCAAAACAAAGATGGTATTCTTGAACCAAGGTTGCCGACTGGCTTTTTTGAAAAACTTACCCAACGCCATATCTGTATAGCGAATACATTTATGCATAATGATACCTTCTTCTGGATAAACATCCTTATATTTTTCCGGTATCGCATAAGGATGGTGCGAAGAAGCAGTAAAAAGAGCCGTCATAAATGGTTCTTTCATCTCTGACATCTTTGTGGCATAGTATTGCAGGAAAGGCTCGTCCCAAATAGCCCACATGCCATCAAAGTCATCATCACCTCCAAAACGTTTGTCTGCATCGTAATCCTCACGACCATAATATGATTGAAAACCTGTACTGCGAGCAAAGGCCATAAAACCCATCGAGCCGCGTTGGGCACCATGAAAGAAAGCCGTCTGATAGCCTTCACCAGCCAACAAAGAGGCTATGCCGCTAACATGATTCATGGAAGCAGGTGTCAGGAAGAAGGGTTCAACAAACATCGGTATTGACGAGAGGATGCTAGGCATGCCGTCTATCGACTTACGTCCATTACAGTACGACCTTGTAAAAGTGATACTTTTGCTGATAAGCGAGTCGATATGAGGTGTATATCCCTTATATTGTCCTTTCTCCAAATTCTTGTTCAGGGCTCCAATATATTCGCGTCCGAAACTCTCGACTATTAGCACTACCACATTTTTCTTCATCATAGGTACAGTGTCGTTTGGCACATGTATAGGACTGTATATGGTCTCCATCTGTTGTTCATCCTGATAATAGTTTGGCACAACAAAAACAGACTTTCCGATGGTGCGATAGAGCGAGAATGGCGTATTCAGCACCAAAGCAGCCTCAACAGGACGGTCAACATACTGATTGGCATTAGAGATAGTGATAGGACGTACTGCCGTGGTAAAACCACCACGAATACCAGCCACCACAAATGGAGCAAATGCAGCCAGCGAGAGCAGTGTTACCACATCGTAACGCCACCAACTAAGCTTTCTACAAGTCATACCCGTCGTGTGATACAGACGATACATGAGCCAAACTATGAGTACAAAAAGTAGTACCAGATACCAATGGCGCAATGTCTCTGTCAAGAAGATACCGCCCAAATTCCCCTCATTCGAGAATTCGCTGAATACAGTTGTTGTGGTGCGACGCATAGTAAAGCGGAAGTAAACGGCATCACATAGATTAACAGCCAATGCCATTCCGTTGACAACGAGATACACCCACTTACATAATTGCTGATAGAAGCGTATCTCTTTCAGATGCAAAGGGAACAGCATGAGCACTATATAGGGAATATTTGTTACCAAGATTGCACTTGTATCAAACACCAATCCTCCACCTAACATCTCTATCAGATGACCTAACTCCAGATTCTGAGAATAATAACTCCAGTTTTCCAATAGATAGGCTATGCGGGCTATAAAATAAGCCACATAAACCATCAACAAATTGAAGAGTGTTGTAGCAATGGGCGAGAGTAATCCAAGTTTACGAAAGTCCTTCATATTCTATTTTGTCCCTATCGATTTTAAATCATTAGTAGTAGCTTGCAATATAGCCTTACCCATACGTTCAAGCCGTCGACTATCAGTACTTTTATCTGTTGTCATGCGATTGGAGTCAAAGTCATACACCATCAAACCAGTAGAATCAACGACAGCAAAGCCGTTACGAAAGGTGTGCATCGCGAACGGATAGCGATACGAGTGACTTAGCACATCGCGACTCCAACGAAAAGCATCGTAGCGCAACTGCATCTGAGCCAGCAAGGTGGCAACAAAATCCGTCTGATTGCATATCGTACTGATGCGTCGAGGAGCCTTTACAGCGCCACCTACCCATACCATCGGTATACGATTGCGAAGAATTGAGTCTTGATGAACATTGTGGAAATCGATACTATGATCGGGCAACAAAACTATCAGTGTATTCTTCCATTGGGGCATCTGCTTAAGACTATCAGTAAAGTGTCCGATACACTGGTCGAGATAATAGAAAGCATTCGCCACTTCATCATCATATTTCTTGATGGGTACATCCCAAGGTTCATGACTGCTCAGTGTTGAGAAACCTATCAGATAAGGACTCTTTATGGTGGTCGTCATCTGCATAAGGGTTTGGAAAGTAATACCATCCTGTACGCCCCACTTGGATGTTTTCTGTTCACCTGACGTATAATCATCCTTCCACGTCAACGTCTGGAAACCTCCTGCAACCAGATAGCCTCGCATATTGGTGAAGTTTATGTCTCCGCCATAAAGATAATGCGTGCTATATCCCTCCTCCTGCAACGAAGCAGCAAGACACGGTAACAGGCGCACCTTATGTGGCATCTTCATCACAGACGATGTAGGAAACGAGGGGTAGCCACTTAAGGTACATACCGTACCTCGATCCGTACGCCATGAATTGGCATAACAATTATCAAAACTGATGCCTTCGCGCTTTAATTGCTGTAGTCGCGGCATATACTCAGCCACAACCTCACCAGCGCTCTCCATCAGAATGACGATGACATTGGGACGAATGGTATTGAGTAAGGTATCTGTATCAACAGTTGTAGTTGGATAAAGGCCATCCATCATCTTCTGACATTCTCTTTCTGAGTAAAAGTCGTAATCCACAATATTTGAGGATGTCTTTTCGAATGATGATAGAAAACTAAATATAGGATTCACAGAAGAATGGTTCAAGAACTGATTCTGAGAATAATACACCTGTCCAATATTGGTCGTCGACTCTCCCAGTCCACCACGAATCCCAATAATGAAAAGGGGTACAAACAGCAGGAACACGAATAGTCCGAAGGCCACGGACTTATAGTTCGCACGCAGCGGACGTACTGTCCAAAGAGGGCGTACCGTCGTTCGGTAGGCCCAAAAGATAATCAGAGCCACCACCAGCCAAATCACAAGTCTTAGTATAAGGTAGCTCCCACTGACGCTGGCCATAGCCTCTGTAGGAGTCTCGAGATACTGCAGACAGGATGCATCGAGCTTGAACTGCCAAAACTCATAGAGGCTGGTATCAGCCACAAAGGCAAGACTGAAGGCAACGGCGATAATGCCATTGTATATATTCAGTATAGTGGTCAGTATCTGCTTCTTACACCAGTAGAGACTAACCATGACCACAAGGAAGGGTATTATCAGAAAGTAGAGTGCCGTACTAAGGTCGAGCGTGAGGCCATGGACGATGACATCCCACACATCGCCTACCGCAATGTCATGCCCCTCGCTATTGCACAGCATGAACACCTGCTTGGCCATGACGAACACCAGTAGCGTCAGCAGATAGGTCTTCAGAAGGTATAGTACTCGTTCCTTCATTCTTCATTCTTCATTCTTCATTCTTCACTCTTCATTCTTCACTCTTCACTCTTCACTCTTCACTCTTCACTTCTTAAAGCGACTGCATATCGTTCAGTTTCTTGTAATAGCCGTCAATATTGAGCAACTCATCGTGCGTACCGCGCTCCACGATCTGTCCTTCATGCAGCACACAGATCTCGTCGGCGTTCTTGATGGTCGACAGGCGGTGGGCAATAGCCACCGTTGTTCTTGTCTTCATCAGTCGTTCCAGGGCATCCTGTACCAAGCGCTCGCTCTCGGTATCCAATGCCGAGGTGGCCTCATCAAGAATCAGGATAGGCGGGTTCTTCAAAATAGCACGGGCAATGCTGACGCGCTGACGCTGACCGCCCGACAGACGACCGCCACGGTCGCCGATGTTCGTCTCGAACTGCTGTTCCGACTGCATGATGAAATCATAGGCATTGGCAATCTTGGCTGCCTCGGCAATCTGCTTGTCGGTAGCATTATCCACACCAAACGAGATATTGTTGCGGAAAGTGTCATTAAAGAGGATGGCCTCCTGATTCACGTTACCAATCAACTGGCGCAGGTCATGAATGCCCAAATCCTTCACATTGATACCGTCGATGAGCACTTCGCCCTCCTGCACATCGTAATAGCGGGGAATCAGGTCTACCATGGTGGACTTACCGCTACCCGACTGTCCCACAATGGCAATGGTCTTGCCCTTGGGGATGATGAGGTTGATGTCACGGAGCACCCAGTTAACAGCCCCCCCTACTGCCCCCGAGGGGGCTTCTATAGTATCCCCCTCGGGGGACGAAAGGGGGGCTTCCCTATAGCCAAACCACACATGGCGGAACTCTATCTGGTGCTCAAAAGAAGCGATGTGCTTGGGCTTTGCCACCTCCGTAATCGTGTTTTCTGCCATGAGAATCTTATCGATACGCTCCATCGATGCCAAACCCTTTGGGATGCTATAGCTGGCTTTGGAAAATTCCTTCAGGGGGTTGATGATAGAGTAGAGAATCACCATATAATATATAAAGGTGGGACCCGTAATCGTTTGGTTGTTCAGCACCAGCATACCACCAAACCACAGTACGATGACAATCATCACCGTACCGAGGAACTCGCTCATGGGGTGAGCCGACGACTGGCGTATGTTCACCTTCATCAGGTGAGAACGATAGGACGAGTTGATCTGGTCGAACCTACGGTTCATCTTATCTTCCGCGCAGAAAGCCTTGATGATGCGCAGGCCCCCCAGCGTCTCCTCCACCTGACTCATCGTATCGCTCCACAGGCTCTGCGCCCTGGCCGAGTCCTGTTTCAGCTTACGGCCAACGAGTCCCATAAACCATCCCATCACAGGCACAATAATCAGTGTAAAGGTGGTCAACTGCCACGACACGAACAACATCGTGGCGAAGTAGGCAATGATCAGGACGGGGTTCTTGAACAGCATCTCGATAGAAGCCATGATAGAATTCTCCACCTCCAGCACATCACCACTCATACGGGCAATGATATCTCCCTTGCGCTCTTCCGAGAAGAATCCCAGGGGCAGTGACGTGATTTTGTTGTACAGCTGATTGCGGATGTCGCGCACCACACCCGTACGGATAGGCACAATACAGGCTGATGTCAGGAAATACGCACCTGTCTTCATCAGCGTTGTAAAAGCCAGGAACAGGCCTATCAGCAACAGCGTAGTCGTTGGTCCATAGTCAGCTATCAGCCCGTTGACATAATAGTTCAGGTTGTTCATCAATACCCCCTGCACATTACTCCAGTCCCAAGCCATCACACTGGTGGCCGTCTCTGCATCGCCCGTCTGGAACAGGATTTGCAGTATAGGTATCAATGCTGCAAACGAGAAGATATTCAGCACTGCCGACAGGATATTAAAGATAATCGACAGAACTAAGTATTTTTTATAAGGAGGCACGAAACGCCTCAACACACGCAGAAACTCTTTCATAGTAACATAAGACTATCTAATTCCTTTATCAAGTTAATGCTATACTTGATGGCATAAGCCATCTTTTCGTAGTGGATAATATCGTCGGGAGACAACCGGCGGTTCTTTCTGTATTGTAGCCATTTCTGCATGGGCTGGTATCCGCCTATATAAAAATTCCAGACAGCATCTGAAATACCCTCAAAGCGATTGTCGTTATTAATCCAAACGGCGTTGTCGCACCATTCCATCTTCTCAACGGTGTCATTTCCCCGCCCCTGATAGGACACGCCTAATGCGCCAAGACCTGCGGGCAGGCTTTCCAAAAGATGCAGTTCGCGCAGTCGGGCACCGATGGCGGCGATGCTTTCCAGCATTTCCTGATTATGTGGATAAGGTATCCGCGGGAAACCCAGTTTCAGAAGCTCCCTGTAACGCTGCCTGTAGTGGTTGCTATGCAACACGGCATAGACATAGTCGAAGATGGTCTGCGGATTGGCGTCTGACGATATTTGCCGTACCACCTCCCGATTAAAGTTCACCATGCGTTTGCCATCCTTGTCATAAACATACAATGGGAAAACATAACTCTGCTCCTTCGACTGCGCCGAAATGGAGTTCAGGTCGGAGATAAGACGCGTCACGAAAACATGCTGGAATGGGAAGGAGCTCTGCTGCTTGCAGGTGATAAGCGCAAGGTTGTCTTTTCCTATAAGGTGTTGGCTTGTCTTATGCCGCGGGCGCCCCATCATGCCAGACGACTTTCCCGTATAGTTTGTAAAGCGCGTGTCAAACGGCCTATAGTTAATTTTTGTCGTAAGGACAGGATTGGACTGCATGTCTTTTATCGCGTTATGGACGCTCCAGCCGCTTGTTTCCTCCAATTTATATTTCCCATGCAGACTAATCAGGTCTCCCTCCTTGAAGTCGTGGAGGACGGCCTTACGCTCTTCATCGCTGAAGAAAATGTTCAGTTCGTCACGCTTGCTCTGTACGCCGGAATTATAGTGCTTGAACAGTTGGTCAATACAGAATCCTTGCTCGTATTCCTCCTGCATGGTGAAGTCCTTGGGCACAAAGAAATAGTCTGGGGCAACTGGTGTAAGGTCGGTCCATTCCACGTTAGTCAAACTGTGGCTGTTCAGGAATTCCTTCTTGTCACGCTTCTTCCCATACATGTCGCAGTGATGCAGGCGTCCCAGTTGGTCGCTGTCGGTTTTCTTGACAAAGATGGCGATGCTCACTCCCAGGGTGATGCCGAAAATGTTCTCGTCGGGCGATCCGTCGGGCGACTGTTCGTGGTTCTTCACTTTGCCGTGGAGGTTCAAGACATAGATGTCGTCAAACGACTTCAGCAGCGAGTGGCGCATCTCCTTGAAAGTAATCGCATCCAGATAGTTGTTGTTTGTGATGAAAGCCAGCACACCTTCGCCCGTACGCTCAATGTAGTATTGCCCCATGCGTATGAACTTCACATAGTCGTCATCAAGATTGATTTTCCTGGCATCGATACCGGCCTTGTATTGCTCTATCAGTTTTCTGATCCATGTACTATTGTTGCTGCTACTGTTGTTATAGGGCGGATTGCCCAGCATGACCATCACCGGATAGCGCTTTTTGATGGCCTTAGCCATATTGCTTTCGCGAGCCAGTTTATAGTCGAAGAGTGAAATAGGCTGCAGTTGCTGGTCTTCCAGCGAATTGGTCAGGAATATGCGCAGTCGCTTATGATTGCGCTCTTGATAGCCTGTCTGCTGAAGCACCATGTCGAGTTTCAGGTGAGCCACGGCATACGACGCCATCAGTATCTCAAAGCCATTCAGACGGGGGATAAGATCGTTCTCCACATATTGCTGCCAAAGTCCTGGCTGGGAGCGGTAATGGTCGTAAATCTGATGGATGACTTCAGCCAGAAACGTACCCGTTCCTGTGGCAGGGTCAAGAATCTGGACACGGTGATATGGTCGTTCGTCTTTTTCTATCGTCTCTTTGCTTGCCAAGCCGTCGGCAATGCCAAAGTCGCGTTGCAGGATCTCGTCTATTGAGCGCACCATGAACCCCACTATGCTATGAGGCGTATACCACACACCATTGTCCTTTCTGGCCTGCGGGTCGTAGGCAGCCAGAAAGTCTTCATAGAAATGAAGCAGTGGATCGTAGTGTTCTGCAGAAGAAGCACGAAGCCTCATAACACGCTTCACGTTGACTGCTCGGAACGCCTTGGTCAGGTCATCCACAATCCACGCAATGTTTTGATCCAGGTCGGCTCCTGCTATGCTACTGAAAATGCTTCTCAGGAAAGGATTAGTCTGCGGAATGAACCATGGCACCTCTGCACGGGAAAAAGTTTCAGGCGTCAGTGTGTGCAGACGTGCCGCAAACAGGCCATAGGTGATTGTCTGCGCATAGATGTCGGCAAAGTCCTTCCCTGTCAGGTCACCTATAAGGTGAGTGCGGAAGGCCTCATACTGTCCCCGCAATTCACTGGGGTCGTCCCAATCCTCATCGTATTCGTATGTTGTGTTGGTGGCCAGATGACGTTCAATCAAAGTAGCCATCAGGCGTGCCTTCGATGCCATGACATTAGCCAGTTCCGTCGCAGAGGTAATGGGCTGAGGCTTGGCGTGGGCCAGTTTCTCAACCAGCGTGACAAAGGCCGACAGTTGTTTCTCGTCGTCAGTCATCTTGATGCCTTCATCATCAAGATGTCCGATGGTGGCCGACAAGATCTCTTTGCCGTTTTCATACAGCACAAACTCCAGGAAATTGGTGAAGGCAATGGTGCTGATGGCAGCCTTATACTTGTCAAACTGCCGCTTGTTCATCGATGCTTTTGTGCCACGCAGGTCTGTGTCGCCTATGTCCTTGGTTTCAATAAAGGAAATCATCATCAGACCCTGGCGCAACTCAAAGTCGGGAGCGCCGAACTCTCTCCGCTTAGGTTCGTTAATGATGCTGATACGCGAGTCGCCTTTCCGACCGCTTATCAAAGCCTGAAGCAAGGTTTCCAAAGCAAACCGATAGGTATGCTCCGTAGCCTCTTTCGTCTCATGCTTCTCTGCGATTGTCGAGATGTAATTCTTTATGAGTTCCTTCGTATCCATCTATTGTATTAATATATTCTCTCCCCGAATAGTGTGGCGCTGGTGCTGCCCGTGATGCGCACACGCACCATTTCGCCTATATGGTGGTTTCCTTTGTCGAAGACCACCATCTTGTTCTGCTCCGTACGGCCGCACAGCTGTTCACGACTGCGCTTGGAAAAGCCTTCCACCAGCACGTCGAACTCTTTGCCCTCGTCCTTTTTGTTCTGCTGGGCCGAGATTTCCGTCTGCAGGGCAATGAGCTCGTTCAACCTGCGGATCTTCTCCTCCTCCGGCACATTGTCGGGCAGATGCTTCGAAGCATAGGTTCCGGGACGCTCAGAGTATTTGAACATGAAGGCAGAATCGTAGCCCACCTCACGCATCAGGCTCAACGACAGCTGATGGTCTTCCTCAGTCTCGTCGTGATAGCCCACGAAGATGTCGGTAGAGAGTCCGCAATCCGGAATAATCCTGCGGATGGCAGCCACGCGGTCCAAGTACCATTCACGGGTGTACTTACGGTTCATCAGTTTCAAGATGCGGTCGCTGCCGCTCTGCACCGGCAAATGGATATGCTTGCACACATTAGGCATCTCGGCAATGACACGCAGCGTCTCGTCGCTCATATCCTTCGGATGACTAGTGGTAAACCTTACTCTCATTTCTGGAGCTTCTTCAGCTACACGACGCAGTAAGTAGGGAAAAGTCCCCCCTACGGCCCCCGAGGGGGCTTCTTCAGTATTTGCAGAGACTATCGTGTCCCCCTCGGGGGACGAAAGGGGGGCTTTATATGAATTCACATTCTGCCCCAACAGCGTCACCTCTTTGAATCCACGGTCGCGCAGGTCGCGCACCTCTCGCAAGATGCTCTCCACATCACGACTACGCTCACGACCACGGGTATAGGGTACTATGCAGTAGTGGCAGAAGTTATTGCAACCACGCATGATGCTCACAAAGCCGCCAATCTTATGTCCCAGTGCGATGCGCTGCGGCACCACGTCACGATAGGTCTCGGTGGTCGACAGTTCTATATTCATGGCCTTATGCCCCATTTCGGCCTGCGCCGTCAAGTCAGGCAAGGTGAGATAGGCATCAGGGCCAGCCACAAGGTCAGCCCCGTGGTTCTCCAGCAAGTCCTGCTGCACACGCTCGGCCATACAACCCAGCACGCCGATGATTAAAGGAAGCCTCCCCCCATCCCCCTCCGATAAGAGGGGGCTTTTGGTCAAGCGAGATTTTCGCAAGGCATTGAGTGCCTCTAAGCGGTGATATATCTTCTGTTCGGCATTATCGCGCACCGAACAGGTATTCAAAAACACGGCATCAGCTTCTTCTATGCTGTCACAGGTCTCATATCCTGCCATCTGCATCACGGAAGCCACAACCTCCGAATCGGCCACGTTCATCTGGCATCCGTAGGTCTCAATAAACAGTTTCTTCATTGATTACATTCTATTTCGGGTGCAAAGGTACAAAGAAAATCCCAACACGAAATAAAATTCTGGCCATTATTATAAAAATTCTGGCCAAAATTCTAAAAATTCTGGCCAGAATTTATTTCAAGCAGTTATTAAACAAATGACTAACGACGCTACGTCGTCAAGTTATCAATATTTGAACGACGAACCGCCAAGGAACTCTCGCAGCAGCGAGGTGGGTGGTATTTGATCCTCCGGAATGGGTCGGATGTAGCGCAGGAACTTCTTCAGACGATAGGCCTCAGCGTATTCTGGGCAGTTTTCGGGTACCTGTTCCAACAGTGGCTCAGCCTGTTTCTTGATGGCAGCCAGTTCGAAGAGCATGGCCGAATTGAACATCTGGTCGCAATTCTCCTGATAGGGGAAAATCCACTTGTTCTCGCCTTTGCGCACCGACGGCCATCGGTGTATGGTTTCCCGGGCTGACACGCCACGGTATTTATGGTCACGGATAATACGGCGCAACAGTCGGTTGTCGGCCGTTGGGATATAATTATGGTTGTCGAGCAGCAGCGTAGTGAGTGCCGAGGCATACACACGGTAGATCTGTTCTTGCGGCACGCCCTCCATCAGTTCGGGGTTCAGGGCATGGATTCCCTCCACCACCAGTATCTCATCATCATGCAACTGCAGCCGCCTGCCGCTCTTCACGCTCTTGCCCGTGGGGAAGTCATAGCGCGGCAGTTCCACCTCCTCGCCACGGAACAGGGCGTTCATCTGTTCCCTGAGCAGTGGCAGGTTCAGGGCGTGCAGGTTCTCGAAGTCGTAGTCGCCCGCCTCGTCGCGTGGGGTAAGGTCACGATCCAGGAAATAGTCATCGAGCGAGATAGGCACCGGCTTGATGCTGTTCACGGCCAGCTGCACGGAGAGTCGCTTGCAGGTAGTGGTCTTTCCGCTCGACGAGGGTCCGGCAATCAGTACGAGCTTGATGCCTTTCCGGTTGGCTATCTCGTCGGCAATGCGGCCAATCTTCTTTTCCTGCAGAGCCTCGCTGATCTGAATCAGTTGCGAACTGTAACCTTTGTCTATCGCCTCGTTCAAATCGCCAATAGTACGCATACCCAGGATATTCTGCCAGCGGTGGTGCTCCTTGAAGATGCCAAACATCTTGTCCTGCATCACAATTTCGCCCAGTTCTTCTGGATCCTCACGCGACGGGATGCGCAGCAGCAAACCGTCGTAGTACTTCTCCAGTCCGAAGAGATAGATCTGCTTGGTATTCGTCAGCAGCGCACCGTAGAAATAGTCATAGTAATCGTCTATGTCATAGAAGGTTGTATAGAGCGAGCCGGTGCTCTTCAGCAGCTTCACCTTCGAAAAGGTGTGCAGGATGTTGAACATCTGGATGGCCTCTTCGGTAGTCGTCTCATGGCGGTGGATGGGGAAGGCGGCATCAATGATTTCCTGCATACGTTTGCGGATGCGGCCGGCATCCTCCAAGGTCACGGGACGACCAATGTTCAAATCCACATAGTAGCCGTTGCTCACCGGGATATCGATGGACACCTTACAGGGGTTGTACAGGTCGTGCACAGCCTTGCAAAGGACAAAGAACAGGGTGCGGGTGTAGGCACGCTGACCCGATGCCGATGTGATATCAAGGAATTCCAAGTTCTTCGGTTTATAGAGCCGATAGTGCATTCCTTCCACCTTATTGTTTACATGCGCAAGGATGGGTTCATACTTCATGGGGAGGTCCATCTGCTGAGAGGCCTCCTTCACTGAGCACCCCATGGGAACCTCGTATGTCTGTCCATTGTTCAGACAAGTCACTTTCACTGTTTTCTCCATATCTTCTGTAGGCTATTTCTTGAATATTTTTATGTTTTTAGGGCAAGTGGATGCAAATGTACGAAAAGTTTTTCAAACAAATATGCTTTTATATGATTTTTTTTTGTATCTTTGCCGCCATAAAGCAAAATAACCAAGAACACTCATAAGCTTATGATGCTCACATTCATTACCATGCTCGGCTCGCTGGCACTTCTCATGTTTGGTATGAAGTCCATGAGTGAAGCCCTGCAAAAGATGGCCGGTCCACAGTTACGTCACGCACTGGGTGCCATGACCTCCAATCGTTTTACGGGTTTATTAACAGGTTCGGTAGTCACCGCCTCAGTACAATCGTCAACGGCAACGACGGTGATGACCGTGTCGTTCGTCAATGCCGGACTGCTCACTCTGGCACAGGCCATCTCGGTCATCATGGGTGCCAACATCGGTACCACGTTCACGGCATGGATCATGGCACTGGGTGCTTCGTTCGACATCAGCATCGTGAGTTATTGCAGTTTCTTCATCGGCATCATCCTTATCTACATGAAGAAGCACCGCTACATCGGTGACTTCCTCTTTGGCTTGGGACTGCTCATCCTGGGACTCACCACGCTGCGCCTTACGGGACAGGCCATGGATCTGGGACATAACGAAGCCGTGCTGTCGTTCTTCAAGTCGTTCGACATGCACTCCTACCTCACCATCTTCACCTTCCTGCTGCTGGGTGGTGTGCTGACATTCTGCGTGCAGTCGTCGGCAGCCGTGATGGCCATCACCATGCTGCTCTGCGGCAGTGGTGCCATGCCCATCTCCATGGGTATCGCCTTGGTGCTGGGTGAGAATATCGGAACTACCATCACCTCAAACCTGGCTGCCCTCTCTGCCAACACGCAGGCACGCCGCGCCGCCCTGGCACATATGTTCTTCAATGTCTTTGGCGTGATATGGATTCTATGCGTGTACTACTGGTTCGTCGACGGCGTGGAATGGATTGTGAAATATGCGGGAAGCGAGATGTTCCATCAGGATATGGCAAATATGCCTAAGGACAAATACCTCACCTTCGTGCTGGCAGCCTTCCACAGTGGTTTCAATATCATCAACGCCAGCATACTCATCTGGTTTATCCCCCAGATTGAGAAGTTCGTATGCTGGGTCATCAAGTCCAAGAAGGTGGACGAGGAAGAGGACTTCCGCCTGCACTTCATCACTGCCGGTTTCATGAAGACCCCGGAACTCTCGGTGCTCGAAGCCCAGAAAGAGATTCAGGCTTTCTCCAACCGTATGCAGCGTATGTTCGGCATGGTACAGGAACTGCTCAACCTCTCGTCGAGCGAACGTAGCAAGGAGAAGAACAACGAGCAGGATTTCAACAAGCTTTACAGCCGCATTGAGAAATACGAAGGCATCTCTGATAATATGGAGCTTGAGATTGCCAAGTATCTGGAGAGTGTCAGCGATGCCCACCTCTCTGACGAGACAAAGGCGAAAATCCGTGCCATGCTGCGCGAGGTCAGCGAACTAGAGTCTATCGGCGATGCCTGCTTCAACATGGCCCGTACCATCAACCGCAAATATGCAGCCAAGGCCGACCACTTCATTGAGAAGCAATACAACCACCTGCACCAGATGATGGGACTGACCGACCAGGCCCTCACGCAGATGAACAAGCTCATGGGCGGTCGCAAAGAGGCATTCGACGTGAATCGCACGTTCAATATCGAAAACGAGATCAACAACTACCGCAACCAGTTGAAGGCACAGAACATCATCGATGTGAACAACCATGCCTACACCTATGCCGAAGGTACCATTTACATCGATCTGGTCAACGAATGTGAAAAGCTGGGCGACTATGTTGTCAATGTGGTAGAAGCACGTATGGGAACACGACAGCGCGAAGCATAGTCGTGTTCACTTGCTAATTCTCTCCAAGGCTTCCTCTAACAAGGCTTTGCGACAGGCTATATTCAAACGGATATAGCCTGCGCCGCTTTCAGCACCGTACATGGTGCCGGGATTCACCCATACGCCGGCCTCACGAAGCAGATGGTCGGCATAGGCCTGCGACGACATCCCCGTAGCCGTGATATCGACCCAAGGCAGATAGGTACCCTCCAGAGGCATGACCTTCCACTTCGGGATATGCTTTTCCGCGAAATCGCAAAGCGCACGATAGTTGTCCCACAGATACTGGTTCAGCTCGTCAATCCAATCCTCGCTCTCGTTATAGGCAGCCATCAATGCCACAGGGCCAAAAGGATTCACATCGCACACCTCATTGATATTGATGGCTCGGTCAATGCGGCGGCGCCATTCTGGCTGGCTACAGATGATATTGGCAATCTGGAGGCCTGCTATATTAAATGATTTCGAGGGGGAGTTCAGGATGACGCTGTTCGCTCGGCAGGCCTCGCTCACGGCCGCATAGGGCTGGAAGTAATGACCTGGCATGATGAGCTCACAGTGAATCTCGTCGCTCACCACTTTTACATGGTGCTTCATGCAAATATCGTTCATACGCTCCAGTTCTTCCTTCGTCCATACGCGTCCCGTGGGGTTGTGAGGGTTACAAAGCAAGAAAACGGTGGTCTTCTCGTCGGCACATTTCTTTTCAAAGTCTTCGAAATCCACCTCAAAGCGGTTGTTGCGGGAAAAGTGCAACACACTCTCTAAGACCTTGCAGCCATTGTTGCGGATAGATGAGAAGAAACAATTGTAGTCTGGCGACAGGATAAGCACCTTTTCCCCAGGCATCGTCAGTGCCTTGAGGGCTACCGACATAGCAGGCACCACGCCCGTGGTATAGAGTATTTCCTCACGGTGGATAGTCCAGTTGTGGCGACGCAGGAACCACGAGATGATGGCCTCGTAATAAGGCTCTTCAACCAAGGTATAGCCAAAGACCCCATGCTCTGCCCGTCTACGGATAGCTTCCTGAATGGCTGGTGCTGCCTTGAAGTCCATATCGGCCACCCATAAAGGTATGAGTGAAGAGTGAAGAGTGAAGAATTTGCTACCGCCAGCATGAATAGACGGTATTTCATCCCATTTCACGCTACCAGTTCCGTGCCGCTGTATTATCTCATCAAAGTTGAACTTGTTCATAATCAGAAGTGGTCTATATACTCCCCTCCCTTGGGGAGGGGCTGGGGGTGGGCTTCTATCACGCAGTTATTCGGTGCCTTCACGTTCTCATCAATCGTAACGGAACCTATTGAATCGGCCACGATGTGTCCGCTGGAGGGATTCTTGATGTTCTCGATATGCCCGCGGATATCGGCCTGCACGTCGCTATACTCAAACACACGGTCGCAGGCTTTGTCGAAAGTGCAGTTCTCAAGTATGAGTTGGTCGGCATAGCACAACAGTTGTTCACCGGCCAGGTGACAGTTCACGAGGCGCACGTTCTTAGAGTGCCAAGCCAGATACTCGCCATCGAGCACCGAGTCATAGATAGTCACGTTCTCACACTCCCAGAAAGAGTCCTTCGTCACGATGTTGGCATTGCGCAGTTCCACATTCTTGCAGTACTGAAACACGTATTTTGAGTCGCTCTTCAAACCGTCAATCCTGACGTTGTCACAGAACATAAAGGGATAGGTACCCTCGTGAAGGGTCAGGTTGCGGGCTTCAATATTCTGGCACCGCCAGAAGGTCTCGTCAGCATCGTTGATAAGGATGTTCTCAAGCTTGATACCGTGCATTTCGCGAAACATCTTCGGAGCGTCAATCTGCGTATCGCTCATCTCCAGATGGTCGCTATACCACAGGGCAGAACGGGCACCGGCATCAAACTGGCAACGCCTGATCTTGAAGCCATGCACATGCCAGAAAGGATACTTTCCCCAGAAGTGGCAATCCTCAGCCTCTATGTCAGAGCATTCCTTGATGGCACTCTCACCGTCGCCTATTGTCACTTGCTCCAGACGTACATGATGCTTCTCAAACAATGGCCGCTCGCCCTCAAAATGCTGTTGTTTTATGAGTTCCATAATTAGTCTGTTGGTTTTCAGTCGCAAAGTTACAATTTTTCTTCATAAAAAAAGAATCACTTTAGAAATTTTATATATCTTTGCACCCAGAACCAAAAAACTGTGAGTGTTATGAAAAAGAAAATCGTTGTTTTGACAGGTGCAGGTATGTCGGTGGAGAGTGGATTGCGTACTTTCCGCGATGCCGACGGACTATGGGAGGAATACCCCGTTCAGAAGGTGGCTACCCATGAGGGATGGGAGGCCGACCCTACGCTGGTGACCAATTTCTATAATATGTTGCGCAAGAAGTGCTGGGGCGTGAAGCCTAATGAGGGTCACAAGCTGGTGGCTGCACTGGAGGAGAAATATGACGTTACGGTGGTCACGCAGAATGTGGATAACCTCCATGAACAGGCTGGCTCGTCAAAGGTGATTCATCTTCACGGCGAACTGATGAAGGTCTGTTCCAGTCGTGATGTGGACAACCCACATTTCCAGCAGACGCTGACACCCGACAATTGTGAGATAGCTCCTGGCACCAAGGCCGGCGACGGTTCGCTGCTGCGCCCCTTCATCGTGTTCTTCGGAGAGGCTGTCCCTTTGATTTCCGTCGCTGCCGAAGAGGCTCAGACCGCCGATATCTTCATCGTGATAGGCACCAGCCTGAATGTCTATCCCGCAGCCGGACTTCTACACTATGTGCGCCCTGGCGTGCCTATCTACCTCATCGACCCCAACCCTATTAGTGCCGGTTCTGGCGTAAAGCAAATACAAAAGGGTGCCAGTGAAGGTATGCGCGAACTGAGTGAGATACTGATGAAATAAGTAATAAGTAACAAACAAAAGCGAGGACTTCATATTACCAGTCCTCGCTTTTGTTTATCCTCTGTCTTTCTTTATCAAGGCCAGCAGATGGTCTACGGCCTCGGCTTCAGGAATGTTTTTCTCTACGCATTCCTTGGCACGGTAAAGACTGATCTTACCACGGCCGGCACCCACATAGCCATAGTCGGCATCGGCCATCTCGCCAGGTCCGTTGACAATACAGCCCATGATGCCTATCTTCAGACCCACAAGGTCTTTCGTGGCTGCCTTGATCTTTGCTATCGTCTCCTGCAGGTTGTAGAGGGTTCGTCCGCAACCAGGACAAGAGATATACTCGGTCTTGGTGAATTTGATGCGGGCTGCCTGGAGGATGGCATCGGACAAGGAAGTGAAGAGTGAAGAGTGAAGAGTGAAGAATTTGCTACCGCTTGCAGGAAGAATATTTAGTTTCGTGGCCTTGCGGTCAATCAGCAAGGCACCTGCTGCCATAGCAGCCTTCAACTGGAAGGTCTCCCAGTCGGGGGCATCAAGGGTCAGGGTGATGGTATCATCCTTAATAGATGCCTCGGCCTCTTCACGCAAGCGGTTGCACTCAGGGATGAGGTCCACCAGTTTGCGAGCCACGGGAATCTCGCACTCAGGTTCTTCAGAGAGACTCACTCGGATGGTATCGCCAATACCTTCGGTCAACAGGGCTCCGATACCTACGGCACTTTTGATGCGACCATCCTCACCCTCTCCGGCCTCGGTAACGCCCAGATGGAGCGGATAGTGCATATCTTCTGCATCCATAGTCTTCACCAACAGGCGTACGGTAGTGACCATCACCACGGTATTCGAGGCTTTAATGGAGATGACCACATCATCGAATTGCTCACGACGGAAGATACGCAGGAACTCCATACAGCTTTCAACGATACCTTCAGGCGTATCACCATAGCGACTCATAATACGGTCGGACAAAGAACCATGGTTCACACCAATACGCACTGCCGTATGGTGTGCCTTACATATATTAATAAAAGGCACGAGTTTTTTCTCTATCTTCTCCAACTCGGCGGCATATTCCTCATCGGTGTACTCCAAATGCTTAAAGGTACGACCTGGATCTACGTAGTTGCCGGGGTTGATGCGCACCTTCTCACAATACTGCGCTGCCACATCAGCGGTATGAGCAGTAAAATGCACGTCGGCCACCAAGGGGGTCATATAACCGTCGGCCTTCAACCGGGCAGAGATATTCTTCATATTCTCAGCCTCTCGAACGCCCTGTGTTGTAAAACGCACCAACTCTCCTCCGGCATCAATGATGCGTTTGGCCTGTGCCACACTTCCCTCTGTATCATTTGTATCGGTAGTGGCCATCGACTGAATACGTATGGGGTTGTCGCCGCCAATGGCTATCGGCCCCACATGAGCCACGCTGCTAATTCGTCTTGTACTCATACTTCACTTCAGCTAATTCCTTGTTTGCCTTCTCAATCTTCGCCTTCAGACCACTCTTATAATCGCTCAGTCGCTGAGCCAAAGCCTCATCGCTCAGGGCCAACATCTCAACAGCAAGGATAGCAGCATTCTGTGCACCGTTGACTCCTACTGTAGCCACGGGGATGCCTGGGGGCATCTGAATGATAGAGAGCATGGCATCGAGTCCGTCGAGCATACCCTTGATGGGAACACCAATAACGGGCAATGTCGTACTGGCGGCAATGACACCAGGCAGTGCTGCTGCCATACCAGCACCGGCAATAATCACCTTCAGGCCACGCTCCTTAGCAGTACGGGCAAACTCCTCCACAGCATCGGGTGTGCGATGGGCTGAAAGGGCGTTGACTTCAAACGGTACCTGCATCTCGTCAAGCAGTTTACAGGCTTTCTCCATAACGGGCAGGTCACTGGTGCTGCCCATGATAATACTGACAATTGGTTTCATATTAACTCTTTTACCTTTTTACTCTTTCACTTTTATAGAAAAATGATGCCCAGGCTGGCACACACCAGCCCCACGCCAAAGCCTCCGACCACCTGCGACAAGCTATGCTGACGCAGTATCATGCGAGCTGAACCCAGTACGCCTGCCACGACAAACACAAGGCAGAACCACCATACGGGGTTGAAGCCAAAGATATCGGCAAAGACAAACAGGGCACCAGCCACACCGCCTATGGCAGCCGTATGGGTAGATATCTTCCACCATATATTGATGATGGCACACGTCACCTGAACGACCAGTGCACCAATTACGACACTCGACACGAAATGATAGATATGAAGCGACTCCAGCACATACAGACAGGAGAAATAACACATGATACTGATGATGTAGGGGACGAAACGGCGATGCTTATGACTGATTTCCAGACGGCTCCACCCCTGAACACGGCGGTAGAGATAAATCAGGAACATCGGCAAGAGGATGGTGAAGAAATAAACCAGTGTGAGCACCATCAGACGGTATTCCAAAGGCAGAAGGTTCATGTAACTGAACAGAAATAATATGATGAGTCCCACAAGCGGCAGATAAAGTGGCGTGAATATCAGACTCACTACCTTAGCCGTGTAAATAATGCCTTTCTCCCTGTTTATCATGACGTTTTTCACTTTCTCAATCGGGCAACGGGAATGTTCAGTTGCTCTCTGTATTTGGTTACCGTACGACGTGCTATAGGATAGCCTTTTTTCTTCAAGGCCTCGCTCAATGCATCGTCACTCAGCGGCCTTCGCTTGTCTTCAGCATCAATCAGGTCGCGCAAAGCAGCCTTGATCTCACGTGTTGACAGTTCTTCACCACTCTCGGTCACAAAACCGTCGCTGAAGAAGAATTTCAATGGAAAGATACCCCAACGCGTCTGCACGTATTTTGAGTTAGAGACACGTGAGATGGTAGTCAAGTCCAGCCCCGTACGCTGTGCTACATCTTTCAGAATCATGGGGCGCAGCAATGCCTCGTCGCCTTCCTCAAAGAAACGGTGCTGTATCTGTATGATGGTCTTCATGGTGACGGTCAGCGTGCGCCGACGGGTCTGTACGGCATCAATGAAACTCTGAGCAGCATCTACCTTCTGTTTGGTATAGAGCAATGCCTCCTTCATCTGCCGGCTTAGTCCCTCTTTGTTGTTCTGATAGTCCTTGAGCAAATCTGCAAACGATTGCGATACCTGTAGCTGCGGCACATCACCACTATTCAGCGAGAAGGTTACAGTACCGTCGTCCTGAGTGTCCACGATGAAGTCGGGCGTTATCTGTTGCATCGAGCGCCCCATGGTCTCTCCCATGGCGGCACCTGGCTTGGGGTTCAAGCGGCGCAACTCATGAAACAGTTCCTCGGCCAGACCCTCATCAAGCGATAATGACTTGCGAATCTTGTCCCAGTGCTTCCTCGTAAATGCATCGAAATACTCCATGACGACCCGACGCATCAAGGAAAGTAGCTCTGGCTGCCCTTCGCCATTGTCTATCTTACGGTTAATCTGCAGCAAAAGACACTCTTGCAACGTACGTGCTCCGATGCCTGGAGGATCCATCGTCTGTATCTTCTTTACCAAGGTCTCAAGCTGTGTCACTGACAGGTCGATATTGTGATAGATAGCCAGTTCGTCGGCAATACCCTCAAGCGATGCTCTCAGGAAACCATCATCATCGAGCGAGCGGATAAGGTATTCCATCACATACCGTTCCTGCTCCGAGAGTTCCATCTCGCCCACCTGCTCAAGCAGTTCATCATAGAATGACTGCGACTGTCCGTAGACCATCTCCTCACGCTCGTCGGTCACCGACTGCCCGCCATGATACACAGGCAAATCCTCATCATCGCGGCCAATGTTCTCCAGAGCAGCATCCAAAGCGTCACTGCGCTCTTCACGCTCGCGCTGAGTGTCAAAATCGTCGACAGGCTCCGCAGAGTCAGGATATTCCTGAAACTCCGGAAAGTCCTGATTATCAGCAGCCGACTCCAGCGCAGGGTTATCGTGCATCTCTGTCTCTATACGCTCGGCAAACTGCTGGATAGGCAACTCTATGAGATGCGACTGCAACAGCTGTTGCTGCGAAATACTCTGCTGCAACCGCTGTTCTTGTTTCTGCTCCTGTATCTGACTCTGTGCCACCCTCAACTCTTATCTTTCAACTTTTTAACCTTTCAACTTATAAAGTATTCCTTCAACTCTTCTGCGTATGCTGCCAGCACATGGGGTTCCATATTGCCATAGCGGTGCCATATCTGCTGACAGGGAAGCAGCAGGTCTGAGACAATCAGCATATCACGCTTCAAGTAAGGATCGTATGTCTGATAGATATCGAGCACCAAAACGATATCCGAAGGCTTCACCTTCAGCAACTTAGCCAATTCCTGCACCTCGGGAGTCTCAGCCACCATGGTGATGGTAGAGAGGCGGAAATAGAGGTCCAGTATCATGATGAGCATCACAGGCGTGAACCGCTGGTCCTCAGCCAACGGTCTAAAGTCCTTCTCAAAGGTTTCCTGTACCTCAACACCCTGATAAAAATCTGTGGCAGCCCCGAAGCCCTTCATCTCGCGCAAGAGCCTGACGGCACGCGCCAGACGGTTAGGGTTCTTGGCGTAAGTCTGCCAAATGCGCTCTATGCGCGGTGTCTCCAGTCTGGCTATCTGCTGCATCTTGGCACGAAGCACCTGCGGCGAGATATGCAGTTCCATACTCAGATTGATCATCTCACGATTGTACAAAGGCTTCACGCCTACGGGTTTCCGCAGGTAGAACTGCATGAGTAGCAGCCAGTAGTCATCGTTCCAAGACTGATTCTTTGCCATATCTTTTCAGAGTTTGATACACTATCATTGGCTTTTTGCACAGCAAAGATACAACTTTTTTGCAAATAACGGATGTTCTTCAATATTTTTTTGTACTTTTGCACGCGATATTTGATTTACGACATGAGAAAATGGGTACTGGCAGCTGTCATATCGTCATTCCTCACTTCACTTTATGCTCAGCCTGCCTATGATGAAACACACGAGAACGTCCTGCTTTCGGCCAGCAACTACATGGCCTATCCAGGTCCGACGCAACAGAAGCTGACACCAGCTCCTCGTGGCTACAAGCCCTTCTACATCAGCCATTACGGCCGTCATGGTTCCCGTTTCCATAGCAAACCAAGTATCTACAATGCTCCTTATCAGACATTATCGAAAGCAGACAGCTTAGGTAAGCTGACGGCTATAGGCAAAGATGTATTGCACCGTCTGGACATCATCCGGCACGACGCTGAGAACCACTGGGGCGATCTCACGCCACTGGGTGCCCAGCAAGAACAAGACATAGCCCGTCGTATGTACGAGCGCTTCCCAGAGGTTTTCAAGGACTCTGCCTATGTAGACGCACGTAGTACCGGTGTAGGTCGCTGCGTACTGTCTATGGAATATGCCTTGATGCAACTTATCCGCCTTAACCCTGAGCTTAAGATTCGTCATGACGCTACCCGCCGTGATGCCAACTATCTCAATCTGCAAGACAAGGACGTATTCAACTTACGCAAACTCAAGAAAGCCACACAGCCCTACGACGATTTCAAGCGCCGTTATGGCGAATGCAATCATCTCATGCAGACCCTGTTCAACGACAGCAGCTACGTGCGTCAGCATATCAACAACTATGATTTGGCTGAACAGCTTATGCTCATTGCCGCTATCATGCAGAATGTAGAACTGGGTAAGACGACATCCCTCTTCGATATCTTTACCAAGGACGAGATTTACCGTATCTGGAAGATTGGCAACGCATGGTGGTATATTGGCTGGGGAGCCAGTGAGGCTACCGACGGCAAGATTCCTTACCTACAGAGCAACCTGCTCCGCAAGATTATCCAGCAGGCCGACAGTTGCATTCAACGGCCAGAGACACACGTGCATCTGCGTTTCGGCCACGAGACAGTGTTACTCCCCTTGGTCTGTCTGCTCGACATCAATGGTTACGGACTGGTGACAGACGATTTGGATCAGCTGGATGCCAAAGGATGGATTAACTATCATGTCTTCCCGATGGGTTCCAACCTGCAGTTCATCTTCTATCGTAAGAGTCCTTCAGACCGCGAGCCGATCTTCAAAGTCCTGCTCAACGAGAACGAGGCTACACTGCCACTGCCCAGCGACCTTGCCCCCTATTATCGCTGGAGTGATTTCCACAAGTATTATCTCAGCAAACTTGATGCTTATGAGAACTGAACAGATACGACCATTACTGATTGTCGCCCTCCTACTGATGGGTGTCATGCCGGCTTTGGCTCAGTCTGCTTTCTCTTTCGTTGAGGGCAACCGCAACTTCCCGGCAGGTGAGTATGCCATCTATCCTGAGAACGACTTGCCACAGCTGACACCAGCCCCCGAGGGGTATACACCTTTTTATATCAGTCATTACGGTCGGCACGGTTCCCGCTACCTGAACGACATAAAGGGCTATATGGAACCGTACAAGACACTGCATGAGGCCGACTCGCTGGGCAAGTTGAGCGCCATCGGACAAATGGCTCTGCAAGAGATAAAACAATACATTGCCAACGCACAAGGCCGTTGGGGCGACCTTTCATACAAAGGACAGTTGCAACAACGCCACATTTCCCATCGTATGAGCCAGAATTTCCCTGAGGTATTCAGCCACGGTGCCTTTGTAGATGCACGCAGCACCATTGTCACCCGCTGCGAACTCTCCATGGGGGCGGCAGTATTGCAATTAGTCAAAGAGCATCCCGATCTTTCTGTCACCATGAACAATTCCTACAGCGATATGTGGTATATGGACCATCAGAACAAGTCGCTGCGCGACAGTGCAAAAACAAACCGCACGGAAAAGGCTCTTAATGCTTTTATCAAGAGTCGTTGGTTCATGGTACAAAAACTAAACCAGCTTTTCAACGACACGGTATATGTACATCAGAATGTTGATACGGTGTGGCTTGCGTATTATTTGATTAAAGCAGCCCTTACTCAACAGAATACGGAGCGTAGTAACCTTCCCAATCCCTTGCTTCATTTCTTCTCTGTAAATGACCTCTATCGGTTTTGGCAGGTGGAAAATGCATGGAGCTATATCCATTCGGGCTTCTGTGAACTTAATGATGCCAAGCAGCCTTATATGCAGGCCTGCCTGCTGCGGAAAATCATTGACGAGGCAGACAGTGTCATTGACAACAGACAGCACGGTATATCCCTGCGCTTCGGTCATGGAACGATACTGCTCCCATTGGTCTGCCTGATGGGTATCAATGGGTATGACTACATGACAGATGACCTGGAGTCGCTGGAGCAGAAAGGCTGGTGGGCAAGCAGGGTCTTCCCCATGGCAGGCAATATCCAGATTGTTTTCTATCATAAAAACACCAACGACCACAATCCCCTTGTCAAGGTGTTGCTCAACGAAAAAGAGGCTAAGCTGCCCTTGCCGAGCGACCTAACCCCCTATTATCGATGGAGTGATTTCCGTGACTATTACCTGCGGAAAGCTTCCGAAGGCGAATCAGTTCTTGGCATTAAACGCTAATGCATACATACGCATCTGCTTCACCATAGCCAGCAGACCGTTGCTGCGGGTGGGCGACAGGTGTTCCTTCAGTCCTATCTCTTCAATGAAATAAAGATCGGCATCCAGTATCTCCTGCGGTGTCGAGTCGTTCAGTACGCGGATGAGCAGAGCCACAATACCCTTCACTATCAGCGCATCGCTCTCAGCCTGGAAATGAATCTTTCCTTCTACGTAGTCGGCCTGCAGCCACACACGGCTCTGACAACCGTCAATCAGGTTGTTCTCCACCTTGTACTTCTCGTCCAGCGGCTCCTGGTCGTTACCCAAGTCGATGAGCAGCTGGTACTTGTCCATCCAGTCATCGAAACCGCTGAACTCCTCTATAATCTCGTCCTGTCTCTCGTTGATTGTCATCTTTCTTAATTCTTAATGCTTAATGCTTAATTCTTAATTATCTTAAACAGTTTGTCGCTTGGGCGCACTTTCTCTGGCACCTTGATGCTGACACGCGTTCCTTGCTGGGCAGTCTCCACGCTGCTGGTATCATCGTGGATCTCATCAACGGTTACATAGAGCGCGCCTGTGGTAGGGCCTGTGATCAGCATCTTGTCGCCTACACTGAAGGTATCGGCCTCTACCGTGAACTCAGCTACGCCCAACTTCGAGAAGTATTTCATGCCTTTGCCGATGTATTGTTTGCGTTCGGTGGCGTTTGAGCCGTAGTTCGAATTCCATTCGCCCAGAGTCTGCCCCTGATAGTAACCGTCCCAGAAGCCGCGATTGAATACCGTTGCCAGCCTTTCGTCCCAAGCATCTTTCTTTTCTTCCGTAAAGGTGCCTTCAAGCACGCTCTGTATGGCCTCTTTATAGCACTGCACCACGGTGAGCACATATTCAGGACCGCGTGCACGCCCTTCAATCTTAAAGACCCTGACACCGCTCTTCATCATCTTGTCGATGAAGCGGATGGTCTTCAGGTCCTTGGGGCTCATGATATACTTATTGTCAATCTCCAGTTCGGTACCAGTCTCGCGGTCGGTCACGATATACGAACGCCGACAAATCTGCATACAGGCACCACGATTGGCCGAGCGTCCTGTATTATCCAAACTCATGTAGCACTTGCCACTCACGGCCATACAGAGTGCTCCGTGGCAGAACATTTCTATACGCACCTGTTCACCACTGGGTCCACAAACATTTTGTTCCTCTATTTGACGATAGATGTCAGCCACCTGCTCCATCTTCAGTTCACGCGCCAACACCACCACATCGGCAAACTGTGCGTAGAACTTCAGGGCCTCGATGTTCGAGATATTCAACTGGGTAGAGAGATGTACCTCCATACCTACCTTCCTACAGTAGGTCATCACGGAGATATCGCAGGCAATCACAGCCGAAATCTTAGCTTCTACGGCAGCATCTACAATCTGGTGCATCGTCTCGATGTCCTCACCATATATAATAGTATTCACGGTGAGATAGGTCTTCACCTCCGCCTCGTTACACGTAGCGGCAATCTCGCGCAGGTCATCAATGGTAAAGTGGTTGGCAGAGTGAGACCGCATATTCAGCTGCTCCACACCGAAGTACACCGAGTCGGCACCCGCTTTCAGTGCCGCAGCCAGCGAGTCGCGGCTACCCACGGGTGCCATGATTTCAAAATCCTTTATCGTTTCATTCATTTCGTCGGCAAAGGTACGATTAAGTCAGGAAACAACCAAATAATTTGACCGTCAATTTATGCATAAATTAAGCTCCATGCAGGCAGTTATCTATAGACATCTTCCTTCTTCAGCTCCACAACCTTGCCGAAACGGGCAAGGGCTTTCATGTCAGTAAGCTTCCTGTCGCCTATTACTATCCATACGCGATGCTGGTTGGGAGCTATGTGCAGCTGATGGAACTGCATGATATCCTGAGCCGTAACGTCTGGCAGATGACTGGCCACATCGGCATCGGGATCATAATGGTAGCCATTTCGAAGCTGGTTGGCTACGTATTTGGGCATTGTGCGGAACGTAGGATAGCTGTTCTGAATATCGTTGAGTACATTCTGACGAGCAGCTTCAAGGTTCTCCTCCTTCATAGGCATCTGGCGCAAAAGGGAGTCGATGGTGGCGATAGCCTCCAAGGTCTTGTCAGCCTGCGTGCCAGTAGCAGTGATGTAGCCCTGCAGTTCCGAAGGATGCTGTACAAAGCTCGTCGTAAAGCTCTTTCCCCCAGTAGAGTATGCCAGTGAGCGGAACTCACGGACGTTCTGGAACAGGACTGATGACATATTGCCACCGAAATACTCGTCCCACAGTTTGAACCTTACCCGCTCGTGAATCGTGGGAAGGGAACCAACGGCATCATAGCTGACCACGTAGTTCTGACGCGACTTCGGCACATGGAAGAAATACACTGTGGACTCGCTGTATTGCTGAAGGGGACGGAAAGTGTCGGCCTGAGGTTTGATACATTGCGAAAGTGGCAGTGACTGTTGCAATTCTGTCGCAACAGACTGAATGGGTTGGCGGCCGCAGTAGAAGAGCTCGCAGTCGTACTGCTGTAGCTCGCGGAAAAGTGAGAGTAGGTCTTCACTCTTTAGGGCTTTTACTTCTTTCTTGCTCATCTGGGTAAGATAAGATGACTTGGAGCCGTAAACAATACGATGTATCACAGGTTGCAGCACATTGTCTTTCTGCTTTCCGAAGCCCTTACGATCTACCTTGTCTTCATCCTTTACATCACTGAGTGCCTCATCATCGCCCTTGGCAGAGCGCAGGAAATGAGTCAACAGTTGCAAGGCAGGCTTCAACTGGCTGTCAGGACCTGTGAGGTTGATGCTGAAAGCCACGTCGCCCGGTACCACCTCCATCGTGGTGTTGATACGCTGCCAGGCTTGTTCCAACTGCTGTTTCTTCAGCGAGTCGGTACCCAACTGTGATAGGTAGTCGGCCAGAATATTAAGAGCTGGTGTATGAAGACTTCCATCTTTATACCGAAGTGTAAATGTAAAGATGTCGTTAATCGGATTCTCTTTATAATATAGGGTAACGTGAGAGTCAAGTTGTTGAGTTGTCACATCATGATTGAAATCAACAGTTCGGACGGCTGTCTCCCTCACAGGTATCTGCTCCAACTGGCGGGCAAAGTCCGACTTCGCATCCATGTTCTTTGGACTGACTGGCTTGTAGCCCGGCTGCTTCAGCGTCTCTTTCTTCGACATACCGTATTTCTTTGACAATTTGATATAGTTCGCACCGTAGTATTTCTTTGCTGCAGCCACAACGTCGGTCTTCGTCAGCGTGCGGATACCCTCTATCTTTTGGAGTACATCCTGCCAGGAATGCCCTTTCGAGAGTGCATTAATCAGCACTTCCGAGCGGTTGCCGATGGTTTCTATATCTTGCTCAGCCTCCATCAGCATCTCTTGCTTCAGGGTTTCCAGCTGATTGTCGGAAAAATCTCCATCCATCACCCTTTTAAGCTGTTCCATCACACAAGCCTCGGCCTTCTTCATCTTGCCAAAGAGGTTAGGAATGACAAGGATGGCAGAGCCTGCGGCATCATCCAACGAGGCACTCACTGCCATCGCCATCATCAACTTGTGCTCGTTGACCAACGAATCCAGAAGACCTGCCTTACCGTTATACAGTATTTTATTAGCCAGTTCAAGTGCATTGGCATCAGGTTCAAAATAAGTGGGGGCCTTAAAGATCAAGGCCTCAACGCCTACAAGGGGAATAGGCAGTTCGATTTCCTGTTGCTCTCCAGCCGTAATCGTAGGCATAGGACTCTTCTGGCGTTCTGGTGCAAGTCCCGTCTGCACCCGTCCAAAGGTCTGCTCCAATAGTGCCGTCAGCGTAGAGTCAGGATTGATGTCACCACAAAGAATCAGTCCCATGTTCGATGCTACATAGTATTTCTTGAAGAATGCCGCCATATCCGACAGGCGCGGATTCTTCAGGCTCTCCGTTGAGCCGATGAGAGGATATGCGTAGGGCTGTGTCTTAAACACGGCACTAAAGATCTTCTCCTGTGCATCGCCCAAGGCATCGGCAGCACGGTTTTTCTCCTCATAGACATTCTCCAACTCTCCCTGGAAGCCACGGAACACGGGCTTAATGAGCCGTTCGGAGTTCAGCCAGCACCACTGTTCCAGGAACTGCGGCAGGAAAGAGTTGTGATAATAGGTCAGATCATGACCGGTGCCAGCATTCAGACCACTACCACCGTACTTCGAGATAAGACGATTAAATTCGTTTGGAATCGCATAGTCGGCAGCCTTGAGACTCAACTCATTGATATGCATCTGGATACGTGTGCGCTCTGCATCATCCTTCGTTTTACTAAGCAAGTCATATTGCGCTGAGATACTGTCGAGCCAGGGTCTTTCTTTCTCGTAATCAATAGTACCAATTCGGTCGGTACCTTTGAACATGATATGCTCAAAATAGTGGGCTATACCCGTATTAGGACAGTCCTTGGCACCAGCCTTGACAACCACGGCACCAAAGACCTTTGGCTGGGAATGATCTTCATTCAGCCATACGGTCATACCGTTACTCAGCGTCAGCTCCTTGACTTCCAACTGTGCAAAAGCCAACACGCTCGCCATGACAGCTACAAAAAGTAATGCAATACGTCTCATTTGAACTTGTTATTTTATCTGCTTACGCACCATTCCGTCTGGATAGCGAAGGAAAGTAACGGGTCCAAGACGGTAGATGGGCTGCGGAGCAGCAGTTTCGGATGTTGTCTGCGTGACGGCAGCGATGTCATCCATAAAGTGGAACGAGGCCAGTCCGTCGGTCACCGCCATCTGTGTCAGCGGTTTGTTCATCAGCAGTGTGCCGTCGCTATTGACATGGTTAAGTGTGGCGGCAGGTATAGACGTATTGGTCAGCTCGTCATTGCCATCATAGGGATAAGTAAATCCGCTGAAATATGAACTAAGGGGATAATACGGCGCACTCAGATTATTTGCTGCAACGATGATATACCTGGTAATGGCAGGAGAAACGAGTTTTCCACTATTGTCAAAATAGCCTGGATGGTTGGGGTATTCCTGTATGCTTGTCCATATCGAGGGACTATAGTCTATATGGAATACAACAATGCCATTGCCTGGGAGACAGGCATCCCAGCCTTTCTGCTGACGGTTTTCTACTATGTAGTACTCATTCTCATATCCGTCATTACGGATCAGATAGGCTCTACCCGCGTCTGCCAAGGCAGGCATATTGACTACTGTTGTCTTTTCTTTCAGTTCTATGGGAGTAAGCCATCCCATCAACCAGCGTTCATGGGCAGAATAGCCAGGAGGCAGGAAACCATAGCCATTGAAGTTGCCATAGTCCATCAACTCCCAGCCAGCAAGATAACTTTTGCCATTACAATAGAAATCAGGGAATCCGAAACAATGGGTATATTCGTGACAGATGGTGCCAAAGGTGCCATAGTCATTATTAGCGGTCATCTCAGCCAAGGCACAGTAACAGTCGACCAGATAATCCTTTCCACGAGCAGAAACAGGGAAAGGCTCACAATAGACATCGGGCTGGCGATCCTTTTGATGTTCGCTCAACCACCACTGATGCGGCCATATCAGGTTTTTCTCTCCGCTGTCGGTCATACTGTGACCGGCACAGATAATCAACAGTTGGTTGACGTAACCGTTTCCATTCCAGTCGTACAGGCTCCAGTCGATGTCGCGTGTCTTCAGCACGTCCATGATGTCCTTGACCAGATACTGAGAGTTCTCGTCATCTTTCTCGGTACTGGCATATCTTTCTGCGTCACCGCTAACCTGCACATATTGCAGGTCAAAGACAAGGTTGAAATCACCATAGCTTTGCGCATAGAAATAGTCATGCACAGAGCCACCGAAAGGAGCCTCCGAAAGGTTCTCAGCATTGAAAATCTTGTTCCATTGCTCCATAGTGGCTGCCTCGTCGCCTTTGAACGAACGGTCATTGTAGGCCACCAGAACAGTCAGCTGATGACGCTCGCCATGATAGAAGTCACCACCGGGCATCCTGCCTTGCAAAGCTGCCCCGCGTCGGAGGTGAGTACTCTGAGGACGCGGCGTACCACGGCGACAGCCCTGATATGGTCGGACATCCTGTGCCATCGCTGTCAAGGTGACAAGCAACAACATCAGGCCAGCGATGATTAATCCACGCCTGTTTTCCATTACAGTGATTTATGGTGATACAACTGAAATACAGGTTACTTATTCAGTTTCCAGGTAGCACCATCCTTGGTATCCTTCACCTCAAAGCCGGCCGCAGCCAGTTCATCGCGAATCTTGTCACTGGTAGCCCAGTCCTTGTTGGCCTTGGCCTTGGCACGCAGGTCAAGCACCATATCGACCACCTTTCCAAAAGCTTCCTCACGGGCATCATTAGAGCCGGCATTGTCTGCTTTAAGGCCCAAGATGTCGAAAGCGAAAAGATTCATCACCTCCTTCAACTCCTTCAGACAGTCGGCACAGATGGTGGCTTTATGATCAACGAGCTTGTTGACAACGGTGCAAGCCTCGAAGAGATAGCTCAGTACCAAAGGCGTAGCGAGGTCGTCGTTCATGGCATCGTAGCACTTCTGGCGAAGGGCCTTTACAATCTTCTCTGTCTCAGCGTCACATTGCGGTGAAACTGCTATGCGCTCCAAATCGCTGATAGCGTTCATCAGCTTCTCGTAACCCTTCTCAGCTGCCTGCAGGGCTTCGTTCGAGAAGTCCACGGTGCCGCGATAATGGGCTGAAAGGACGAAGAAGCGGATGGTCATGGGTGAGTAGGCCTTTTCGAGCAGAGGATGGTTGCCTGTGAAGAACTGCTCCAAAGTGATGAAGTTGTTATACGACTTGCCCATCTTCTGTCCGTTGATGGTCAGCATATTGTTGTGCATCCAATATTTCACTGCGGGATGCCCCATAGAAGCTTGAGCCTGAGCTATCTCGCACTCATGGTGGGGGAAGATGAGGTCCATGCCGCCGCCGTGGATATCGAACTCCTCGCCCAGGTATTTTCTGCCCATCGCCGTGCATTCGCAATGCCAACCGGGGAATCCGTTGCTCCAAGGTGAGGGCCAGCGCATGATATGCTCGGGCTGTGCTTTCTTCCACAGGGCGAAGTCAGCCTGGTTGTGCTTCTCGCCCACCCCGTCGAGGTTGTCGCGAGAGGCATCCTTGATATTCTCAAGGCTACGACCTGAGAGGATACCGTACTTATATTTCTTATTATATGCCTCGATATCGAAATAGATACTTCCGTTGCTCTCATAGGCAAAGCCGTTATCCATGATCTGCTGCACCAGCTGCTGCTGCTCAATGATATGACCCGTGGCATGGGGCTCTATAGAAGGACGCAACACGTTGAGCGCATCCATATACTGATGGTAGCGGTTGGTGTAGTACTGTGCTATCTCCATCGGTTCCAGTTGCTCCAGGCGTGCCTTCTTGGCAATCTTGTCCTCGCCCTCGTCGGCATCGTGCTCCAGATGGCCTACGTCGGTGATGTTTCTCACGTACCTTACTTTATATCCTAAGTGTTTCAGGTAACGGAACACCAAGTCGAAGGTGATAGCGGGGCGGGCGTGACCCAGATGGGGATCACCATACACCGTAGGACCGCAAACGTACATACCCACATTGGGGGCGTGAAGGGGTTCGAAACGCTCCTTCTGACGCGTCAGCGTATTGTAAATAACTAATTTTGATTCCATATTTTTTTCTCTTTATTGCTATTTTCGATGAACCTGCATCTATGTTATGCTATATACTCTATCAGTTCTTTGCCTTTTATTGTTTTTCTCACGACTTCTTTCTCTGTTCTCGTGAAACACTTTCTGACTGCAAAATTACTATAAAATGGTTAAAAAGAATGCTTCTCAGGGAATATTTTAATAAAAATGAAGATTTTTTGGTTAATTTCTTTGCCGTTCCATTTAAAAACCTTAAATTTGCAAGGACAAAACTAGTAATTTTGTAACTAAAAACATCATAACATGAAAAAAAGAATCTATTACTTAGGAGTGCTACCAGCATTTTTCTTTGCAGGAAGTATGGCTTTGACAAGCTGCTCCACCGACGACAACATTGACATCGACGATGTTGACGCTACCATTGGCGTGAAACTCGACAAGTTCACAGTTCCCCTTGGTCAGACGAAGAATGACATCACGCTTGGTGATGTGCTTGATTTGAAAGAAGATGACTGTATCAAATTAATCAAGAAAGATGCTTCTGGCTTGTATATCGAAGATGAAGGCAAGAGGATTTCTCTGAATACTGGTAATGAAGGCGATTACATCTTCTACAAGAAAGGTGATGACATAGATCCTGCAAAACCAGAAGTCGATCCTTTGGATTTTAAGGTGAATACCGACAAAGACAAAGACTTTACTTTTACCTTCTATCTGCCCCCTATTAATAAAAGTATAAGTATGGATGTAGATCCTAGTTTGTTGGAAAAAAGCGATAAGATTAAGACCTTCGCATTTGACGGTACGAAAGATGAGATGGTGCTCGATTTGCAGCATGCCGTTGCCAATACGACTGTGGATTTTGTTCTCAACTTCGGCGACCTGAAAACTGCCGGTGTAAACTATATCAAAACCATCGAGTTTGATCTTCCTGACTTCATGGAGATGGAGCTGAAAAGCGGAGCATCTGGTCTGGGAGCTGGTTCTGGCTGGAATCAGAATACTCATCAGTTAATCCTTAATGACGTGCCAGCAAATTCACCACGCACCATCAAGATGGCCCTGAAAGGACTTACAAACTTCAAAAAAAGCATGAGCGAAGTTGCCGATCCCGCTAACGACAACTACCTGCTGCTAAACGAGACCGACCTTGATATGCAGGGTAACGTGAACATGAAGATAAGGCTTAGTCTTGACCAAATCGAGAACACCACCACAGCAGGTAATTATAATATCGGTGCTACCGTGGTGCTTGGAGACAGAATTACAATCACAGAAGCAACAGGACATTTCGACCCAGATATTGACATCGATGACAGTGATGTGAAGATCACCGACGTACCAGACTTCCTGGACGATCCTGAAGTAAATATCACACTGAACGACCCGCAGATTACGCTCACCATCAGTAGCGACATCGACGTGGATGCCTATATTGACGGCGTACTGACCTCTTATTTCAGCGACAACACGTCAACAGTGGTTACAATCAAAAATATTGAGATTCCACGCAACAAGAATTCCAAGATTATGATTTGCCGTCAGCCCAAAAATGAGCCCTATTTGGACTATACAAAGGTATATGCTGTCAGCAACCTGTCGGACCTGATTCAGAGAATCCCCGACAAGATTACCTTTAAGGCTAATGCTCGTGCCAACAAAGTGAACCAAGGTACGGTTAAACTTGGCAAGAAATATAATATTGCAACTGCTTACAACATCAACGCTCCCTTGGCTCTGGATGGAGGCTCAAAGATTGTCTACGATGACAAGACGGACGGCTTCTACAAGGACATAGAAGACAACGATATCGACTTCCGCGGAAAGACCACATTGGAAATTACCGGTAAGGCAACCAACAACACACCGCTGAGCCTGACCATCGATCCCATAGCAATTGACGTGAATGGTAATCCCATCAGTGGCATCAAGCTGACATCTGTCAATGAAATCACTGCCGGTGGTGCTTCCGACGTTCTCATCAAAGTAGAGAAGGATGCCAATACCGATTTGAAGGCTGTCAAGTTCGACGGCATCAAGTTCAAGGCTCACGCCACCTCTGCCAATGCTACTACGCTCAACAAGAACACCCACACCATCAAGATTGAGAATCTGAAGGTTAATATATCGGGTGAACTATCAATTGATGCTGACAGCAAGAAGAAATAAACCGTTAGTGCAAGACAGAATATATTATCAAAACCCTAAAAGATTTCACAGATTATGAAAAATATCAGAAAATATATACTGGCCGTAGCACTCACGGCATCGGCTGGAACCATGATGGCGCAAGACCTGAACTCTGCCTACTTCACACAGGACTTCAAGTATCGCCACGATATGAACCCTGCCTACGGCAATGACCAAGGCTATGCTGCCATCCCCGTGCTGGGTAACTTAAACGTCAAGTTGCAAGGCTCGTTGGGTCTGGGCGACGTATTGTTCAAGAACCCCGACTATGGTAAAGTCGGAGCCAAGAAGACCACCACCTTCCTGCATCCCGACATCTCCTACGACGAGGCCATGAAAGGATTCGACAAGGACGGCAACAACGTGATCTTCGACATGGACATACCCATTGCCTCTGTAGGCTTCAAGGCACTCGGCGGCTATAACACCGTGGAGCTGAAAGAACGTACACACCTCGCAATCTCAGTACCCTACTCGTTCTTCGACTTTGCCAAGAGCATGAGCAACAAGGACTACAGCTTCGACGATTTAGGTGCTCGTGCTTGGGGATATGCAGAACTGGGCTTAGGCCACTCACGCCAGATTTTCGACAACCTGCGCGTTGGTGCCAAGGTAAAGATCCTGCTCGGTTTAGCCTATGCCGACCTGTCAATGGAAGGTGTACATGCAAAGTTGGACAACAGTAACCAGTGGCTCATTGAAGGTAAGGCCAAAGGCGAGATAAGCATGAAAGGTGCCAAGTTCAAGAAAGAAGTAAAGGACTACAAGAGCGAGAACAATAGGGGAAAAACATACGACCAAATAACCGATCTTGACATCGACGGTGCCGGCATTGGCGGCTTCGGTCTGGGCATGGATCTCGGTGCTATCTATACGTTCAAGGACTGTTCGGTAGAGTGGCTTGAGGGCATGAAGGTCAGTGCATCACTGACCGACCTGGGCTTCATCAGCTGGAGCAACACCATGCTGGCTGAGTCATCGGGCGCCCCCTTCGTGTTCGATGGCTTCCAGATGAAATATGAAGATGGCTCGTTCAAGAACGGCGGCGACGATATCAAGGACCGCCTGACCGACTTTGCCAATCTGGAGGACAAGGGCGACAAAGGCGGCAAGACCACCGCTCTGGCAGCAACCATGCGCCTGGGTCTGGAATACCCCATGCCTTTCTACGACAAGCTGAGTGCCGGTCTGCTCTACACACACCGCTTCGACGGTCTCTATAAGTGGAGCGAGGGTCGTCTGAGTGCCAACGTATCACCCCTGACCTGGCTGAATGGCGGCATCAACGTGGCAGTGACCTCGTTCTGCACCACAATGGGTTGGGTGCTCAACGTGCACCCCTCGGGCTTCAATTTCTTCATCGGCATGGACCATATCATCGGCAAAACAGGTGCTTCTATGGTACCCCTGGACAGCAATGTCAGCTTCAACATGGGTATGAACATTGCCTTCGGCAGCAAGAAGAAGGACAGCAAAGGCGATCTGAACACCCTGACTTTCTAATACAGAAACGACCTAACCATACAAAAAAGGGAGAAAACTTTTGCGTTTCTCCCTTTTTTGTTGTACCTTTGCCCCACAAAAATGATGGGCCCTGATAGTTAAATGGATATAACAAGGCTCTCCTAAAGCTTAGTTCCGAGTTCGATTCTCGGTCGGGGTACCCAGAAAAAAGCCATCATCTTCCTTCCTTCAAAAAAAATTCTGGCCAGAATTTTATAAATAATGGCCAAAATTTAAAAAATTCTGGCCATTATTTATTTTGAATTATAGCTATATTTTATTCACCTTATTGTATTATAGAGCCATCTTACGCCAGAAACGATAGGTGATATCCTCGAAATCGCCACTCTCTGTCTGCTGGTAAAGGCGCTGATTAGTAGTGGGACTCTTCAACGGACCCAGATGACGGATGTATGGCCCCACCTTGATATAGTCGAAATCGGTCTTCCTCACTTCCGGTGCCACACGCAGACGACCGCTGTACCATGCCACCTTATACTGAGGGTAGGTCTCGTGGATATACTGCGCCAGCAGGTTGACACCCTTCGGATCGGCATCGCCGCCCATAAAGGCGAAACAGGTGATATCCGTGCAGAAGCGCTCAACAAACTGGTCGAGCGCCTCGGTAGTGAGGGGAATGCCGATGTCTTCCCAGAGATAAGGGCTATGACAGCCCGGACACCTACAAGGACAGTTGCTGATATTGATAGCCAGCGTCACCTCGTCGGGTATCTCCTGAAAAACAATTCCTGTATTAACGTACTTCAACATAATTCTTTATTTTACGCATGAGCGTAATATCTCCTTGCCGCCTCTTCCTGACGAGCCTGTGAGAAGTTGCTCACACGCTTCAGATAACCGATGATGCGGGTCATGTAGTCCACATCCTTGGAGTGACACACCGGACACTCATGCAGATAGCGCTTGTCTATGTGTCCGCACTTGTTGCACACGGTGTTGGGGATATTGAACGTGAAATAGTTGCATCCTTCCTTGGCAGCCACCTTCAACAGCTTCAGATACTGCTCTTTCGACAGGTGCTCGTCCAGATTCATGTGCAGGGCAGAACCACCAGTGAGGTGCTCGATATAGGGTGCACCGTGGAGCTTGAACTTGTCGATGACGCTCAGAGAGTCATCCTCTACCACATAGAAATAAGAGTTGTAGCAGTCGCGTGGTACGAAGTAACCGTCCTCACGGTCCCACTTGGCGTGTTTCACGCCCACGTTCTCGGCAGGAATCATCTCACAGTTGAACATCAGTTCCTTGGTGCGGTACTGTTTGTTGTACTTCTCAATCAAGCCCAGGATGCCCTGTACGAACTTCTTGTACTCATCGTTAGGCGTAATCTTCAGACCCATGAACTCGGCGGCCTCAACCAGTCCGTTGATACCGATGGTGAGATATTGGCGGTTGATGTTGATATAGCCGGCATCGAAGAGGGGCAGCATACCGTGGTTCTGCAGCTCCTTCAGGTTCTCGTTGTAGGCCGTCTGCACCTTGTGGCAGAGGTCGATGACATCACCCAGATACTCCAGATAGTCAATCTTGTTGTTCACGGCATACTGGATACAGCGGTTCAGGTTGATGGTGAGCACTGACTTCGAACCTGTCGATACGCCACCGGCACCCAGTGTGTAGCTGAATCCATTGTCGGTAATCTCGTTGCGCAGACGGCAACAAGAGCTCAGTGAGTCGGCATTGTCGCTCATATAGGTGAAGAACGAGTGTCCCTCGCTGTACATCTCGGCGGTAAACTCACCCCATTCCTTGTCGCGACACTCGCCGTTCTCGTCGACCAGCAGTGCCATCGTCTCGACAGGGAAGGTCAGCAAGGTCTTCGTACGCTCTTTGTTGAACCACTTCATGAAGCGCTTCTGAAGCCAGGAGAGGCCGTCCCAGTCGGGCTGTGAACCATCGGGGAAGTAGAACTCTCCGAAGATGCTCTTGAAGTAATACTTGTCGTAGTATGCCACGTTCCAGAACACGGCCTGATAGTTGCGTGCACCCGTGGGCTGGTTCAGCGAATAAACGATTTGCTCGAAATAGTCGGTGATGACCTTGTCGAGCGTGCGGTGCTTCAGCGAGAGGTCCACCACCTCGTCGGCACGCTTCCAATAGTCCAGGCCAAACTCTTTTCCGATGAAGTAGTTCATGTACATCAGGAACTCAGGAGTAGCGCAGGCACCGCTCAGCATCGAGCTGACCATGAACACCATGTTCACGAAACCACCGCAATAGGACTTCAGGTTGGTGGGAGCCGTAGAGTTGCCACCGATAGCCAGCGTACCGCCGATGAGCCAAGGGTACATGGTGATTGAGGCGCAGTAGTTGGCCAATGATGTCTCGTCGTTCTTATATATAAAGTGGTGTGACAGCTTGTCGATGTATTCATCGGCCAACTGCTTGCCGTACATCTTCTTGATACGGTCCACCAGCAAGCGACGGTTCAGGCGAATGAAGTTCGATTTTGGCAATTCACCAATCAGCGTAGCAATGTTTTTATGTTCAACATTAGCGTTGGCATCGTACTTCGAACCGGTTGCTGCATTCTTCGACTCCTCCATATATTCAGAAAGGAACATCATCTTCTCCAGCGTCTCGCGATCCTCGGTATGCTCCTGACGATAGAGGATGAACGACTTGGCCACCTTATAGAATCCCTCACGCATCAGAGCCTCTTCCACCTGGTTCTGAATATCCTCCACCTTGATGTCATCATGCATATGCAAGTGGCTGATAATCTTAGAGATAGTACCCAGGTCAGTAGGTTCTTCCACACTCTCGAACGCCTTGGTGATGGCGTTCATAATCTTGTCCAAAGAGAAGCGATCTTTTGAGCCATCTCGCTTCGTGATGGTAAAGTTCTTAATTTCCATTGATATAGTATGTTATCTAATTCTTTTAGGTTCTGGCCGCTTCAAAGTTTTCCGTTTTGGACAACTTTTTGCTTTTCCGACCTCGAAAAGTTTTCCAAAATCGGAAACCGAAATCGGTTGCAAAGTTATAAAATTTCTGGAACATAACAATGGAAAATCACAAAAAAAAATCCGGATTTCTACAATCCGGACTTTTTTACATTTTTTTAATCAGTTTACTTTGGCTGCTTTCCAATGTAAGCCAAGATACCGCCGTCCACATAGAGCACATGTCCATTCACTGCATCCGATGCATGTGAAGCCAGGAACACAGCGGGACCACCCAGTTCCTCGGGATTGAGCCAGCGGCCTGCGGGGGTCTTGGCACAGATGAATAAGTCGAACGGATGACGGCTGCCGTCGGGCTGCTTTTCACGCAGAGGAGCGGTCTGAGGTGTAGCGATGTAGCCCGGGCCGATGCCGTTGCACTGGATGTTGTACTCACCGTACTCAGAGCAGATATTTCTTGTAAGCATCTTCAGACCACCCTTAGCAGCTGCGTAAGCGCTCACGGTCTCACGACCCAGCTCACTCATCATTGAGCAGATGTTGATGATCTTACCCTCGCGACGCTCCATCATCTCAGGAATCACAGCGCTTGAGCAAATAAACGGACCTACCAGGTCGATGTCGATAACCTGCTGGAACTCGGCGCGTTTCATCTCGTGCATGGGGATACGCTTGATGATACCTGCGTTGTTTACCAGGATATCAATCTGACCCACCTCAGCGTGAATTTTCTCTACGAGTGCTTTTACGGCGTTCTCGTCAGTCACGTCGCACACATAACCCTTCACATTCTCGATGCCAGCCTCCTTGTAGTTGTCCAAGCCACGCTGCAAAGCTGCCTCGTTAATGTCGTTAAAGATAATGTTCTTTGCACCTGCTGCAACAAAAGCCTTAGCAATGTTGAAGCCAATTCCATAAGATGCGCCAGTGATCCACGCATTCTTACCCTCTAATGAAAATAAATTTGCCATTTTTACTTGAATTATTTTATGTTAAACAATAAATATATTTATATGTCTGCGACGCTACGCGAATACACACGAATTAATCGTGAATGATTCGTAAATAATCAATTATCAACAGACGTCACTCATCTACATACCAATCAACTTCCTTAGGTACAATATTCATATTACGGTCAAGAAGCACACATTCATTGGTTTCTTCTATATACCCATATCTTTCACCTTGCAGTTTTGTCGATCCAAAATTAAGAAGAAGTCCTACAGGCTTTTTTGTTAATCGTAAATAGTTAAATAATTGTGCCCTATGCGCTGGTACGATATCATCAACCGACTTAAGTTCTACAATCATATCTCCCACCATAACATCCATTTTATATTCTTTCTTCAGCTGGTGTTGCTTGTAAAAACATGATATTGTCTTTTCTGCTTGACACTCTACACCATTATCCGACAATTCCAAAACCAAAGACTCGTTATATACAGCTTCCAGCAAACCCCATCTTAGCTCTGAATGTACTTTCATAGCAGCACCAATGACAGCATACACAGTTTTCTCGTATTGTTTAAATCTCTTATCCATTAAAACAGAAAAATTTACGATTAATTCACGATATATTCTCGTATATTCACGTAGCGCCGCAGGCAAGAAAGACTTTATTTCAGTTCCTTGATGTCAAAAAAGTCTTGGTCACCATAGTCAAGGTTCTCGCCTCCCATTCCCCAGATAAACGTGTAGTTATGCGTGGCAGCAGCCGAGTGGATGCTCCATTCCGGTGAGAGCACGGCATCGTGGTTGTGCATCCAGATATGACGGGTCTCCTGTGGCTCGCCCATGAAGTGACAGACGGCTTGGTCCTCGGGCAACTCGAAATAGAAGTAGGCCTCCATACGACGGCTGTGCACGTGGGCGGGCATCGTGTTCCATACACTTCCCATAGCCAGTTCCGTCATCCCCATCTGCAACTGACAGGTAGGCAGCACCTGATTGACCAGCATCTTGTTGATATTACGCTCGTTCGACATCTCCAGGCTCCCCATGTGAGCCACCACAGCATCGTCTTTCGTCACCTTTCGGCAGGGATAGACCGTGTGGGCCGTCGTAGAGTTGAAGTAGAACAGGGCGGGCTTTCCTGCGTCCTTCGAGGCAAACGACACCTCGCGATCACCTCTTCCTATATAGAGTGCCTCCTTGTAGCCCAGTTCAAAACTCTCGTCGCCTACCTTCACGACACCTTCTCCACCTATATTATATATACCTATCTCACGACGGGTGGTAAAGAAAGGAGCCTTCAGGGGGTCGATAGCCTCCAGCGGCAGCACCTCACCCACGGGCATCGCGCCGCCCACCACCATGCGGTCGTACATGGAATACACCATGTTCACCTCGTTCTCTACGAACAGTTGCTCAATGAGGAAATCGCGGCGCAGACGGGCAGTATCGTAATGACGGGCATCCTCCGGATGGGCTGCATATCGCACTTCATAGTTAGTTTTCATTCGCTCTTTGGATTAGTTTGTGTGCAAAGTTATAAAATAGTACCCACTTATCCAAATTTTTTCTGTATTTATACAAAAATTACCAAAATTATTAGTATTTTTGCAGCCATGAAGAAGATGCTTTCAGTTTATGGCCTGGCTTATTTAGGACTACTCCTATTTGTACTCGGATTGCAATGTGTATATCCGAAGTTGGAACTTCATCTGCTGTTGAACTCCTATCACACAAGTCTTGAAGACACCTTCTTCAAATATTACACCCAGCTTGCGGAATGGCCATTGTATATTTTGGCACTTCTTCCTATACTCTGGAAGAAGCTGGAACTGACCATTCTCTTTGCCCTTTCAGAACTGTCAGGAGGTGCTGTACTACAGATACTGAAACACACCTTTTGTTTCGAGCGTCCAGTCAGCGCATTCGAGCATTGCCAGAATATGGCATTGCCTTTGGTGCAGGGCGTTGATATGCATCACAGCAATTCGTTCCCGTCGGGCCATGCCTCTACGTTCTTCGTTTTCTATACCTGCTGTGCACTTTATCTGGCATTCCACTACAAGAAACAGAATACAGAACAAAGCTACGGGAAACGGGTTCTGATTAATGTGTCGATGTTATCGCTGTTGGTGCTGGCCGCCCTTGGTGCCTATTCACGCATCTATCTTTCCCAGCACTTCCTGTCGGATGTCTGCATGGGCAGCATCATAGGTTTCATCACCCCATGCCTGATTTTCTATTTCGGCAGAAAACAGATTATGAAGCTCAAATCTGCTTCTTTAAGCTTTTTCCGTAACTTCGCGAACAAGTCGCAAAGTTACGAAAACAGCAGTCACTCCTCACGCAATGCCTTAAAGAGCTGATCGATAGCAGCATCGGCATCACCCTTTGTTTCATTCAAAAGAGTGACGAACTTAGAACCGATGATGGCACCGGCGGCATTGTCCTGAGCGGCCTTGAGGGTCTGGGCATTAGAGATGCCAAAGCCAATCATGCGGGGATTACGCAGGTTCATGGCGTTGATGCGACGGAAATACTCCTGCTTGGCATCATCGAACGATTTCTGGGCTCCCGTGATGGCAGCACTCGACACCATATAGATGAAGCCATCAGTGTTGTCATCGATAAAGCGGATGCGCTCCTCGCTGGTCTCTGGCGTGATGAGCATGATGACGCGCAGGTCGTAGCGGTCGGCAATGGGCTTTACTGTTTCCTGATAGTCCTTGAAAGGCAGGTCGGGGATAATCATACCACTGACGCCACTCTCCACACAACTTTGGCAGAAGGCCTCGATTGAGCGAGACCAGAGCAAGCTCGATTGCTCTGGCGAGCGTGAGAGGTCTCGCCCTATGGGCAACGGCTCGAAGCCATAATGGAGGATGGGGTTGAGGTAACCCATGAGGATGAGGGGAATCTCTACCTGATCCTTGATGGCTTTCAACTGGCTAAACAGCAGTTTCAGACTCATGCCGTTCTTCAGGGCTTGCGTAGCAGCGCTTTGGATAACGGGGCCGTCGGCCAGCGGATCACTGAATGGTATGCCCACCTCAATGAAGTCGATGCCACGACGTTGCATCGTCAGGATAACATCGCCTGTGCTGTCGAGTGTAGGACAGCCGGCACAGAAGTAAAGGCTGAGGAACTTCTTATCGCCACGATTGGCGAATACTTGGTTTATCTTATTCATATGCTTAATTCTTTTATAAATTCTTGAAGTTTATTGATGTCTTTAAGAGCAGGGGATAGCTCGAACTTGGAGTTGAGATCAATGCCAATGCACTTTCCGTGATGAAAGGCTTTTACGCGCTCTGCATCATCCGGACCGATGCCGCCACTGAGCAAGAAAGGAGTATTGCCATCGTAGCTGTCGAGCACACTCCAGTCGAACTGCTGTCCACTTCCCCCCATGCAGGTGCATTTAGTATCGAAGAGAAAGTAGTCGACAAGTCCCTCATAGTCCTTGAATGTGGCGATGTCGTCACGACTGCTCACGCTAATAGCCTTAATGACTTGCCAATCATGGAGTTGCTGAACGTATCCGGGACTCTCGGAGCCATGCAGTTGGATGTAGTCGAGGGCATAATCTGCGGCAATGTGCTTGACTTGTTCAATGTCTTCGTTGACAAACACGCCAACGCGCTTACACTTCTTTGGCAGATAGCTGGGGCGCTCGCTGACGTATCGACTTGACTTCGGCCAGAAGATAAAGCCCATCAAATCGATGCCTAATGCCTCGACTTCGCGGATATTCTCCGCATCACGCATACCACAAACCTTAATCAATGCACAATTCATAATTGATTGATGAATTCGTGAAGGGAGAGACCTGGGTCGGGGGCCTTCATGAAGTTCTCACCAATGAGGAAACCACGGAAGCCGGCTTGGCGAAGAGCCTTCACGGTGTCAGGATTTGATATACCGCTCTCGCTGACCTTGACGGCATCCTTTGGCAGTAGTTCTGCCAGTCGGAAGGAGTTCTCGACATCGGTTACAAACGAACCGAGGTTGCGATTGTTGATACCGCAGAGGTCGGGTTCCAGTTCGGCATATTCCAGCTCGTGCTCAGCGTGCATCTCAAGGAGCACCTCAAGACCGAGAGAATGGGCCTTGTCCAGTAGTCGCTTGCATTCTGCCTTGCTAAGACAGGCAGCAATGAGCAGCACGGCAGAGGCACCACAGAGGGCAGCGGCATAGAGCTGAGCCTCGTCGATGACGAAGTTCTTGTAGAGGACGGGCAGCGTGACACCGCTCTGGCGAGCCTGACGGATAAAGTCATCTGAACCACCGAAGTAGTGTTCGTCGGTGAGAATCGAGAGGGCTGCTGCACCGTTCTGTTGATAAGAGAGCGGGATGATATCGGCACGTCCTTTCTCTTTGATCCAACCCTTTGAGGGTGAGCGCCGCTTGAACTCGGCGATGATGCCTGTAGGTGATGCCAGCAAAGCCTCACGCATGGATGGCTTCTTTGCACGCATCTGTTCCAGTTCCTGACGCTTGTGCGCTACGATTTCTTGTAGGATATCTTGCATTGTTTCGTTATTACGTTATTACGTTATTACGTTATTACGTTATTACGTTATTACGTTATTCCGGTATAACGGTATTACGACTAACCATTTAATTCCACGAACTTCTTGAAGGTTCTGAGGGCAGCTCCGCTGTCAATACTCTCGCGGGCAATAGCAATGCACTCCTCGATGCTCTTCTGTCCCTTCTCCAATACCTGAATGCCGAAGGCGGCGTTGGCCAGCACGATATTCTTCTGAGCAGGCAGAGCTCGATTTTCAAGTACGGAGTCGAAGATAGCTGCAGCCTCTTCCTCGGTAGCCCCGCCTACGAGTTCCTCAGGCTTGGCAATCTCGAAGCCGAGGTCACTCGGTTTGAAGATGCGTTCGTAGTTCTTGGTGGTAACCTTGAAGTCGCCCGTCAGCGAGATCTCGTCGTAGCCATCGATAGAGTTTACAATACCATAGTCGATGCCTATCTTCTGGTACACCTGATTGTAAAGGCGCATCTGGTCAAGGTTGGCAACGCCAAGCAATTGGCACTTAGGCTGAGAGGGATTAACCAGCGGACCCAACAGGTTGAAGATGGTGGGGAACTGCAATGCCTTGCGGATAGGGCCAACGAACTTCATGGCCTTAGCGAAGAGCTGGGCATGCAGATAGACGATGCCTGCCTCGTTGAGTGAGCGGTTCAGCTTGTCGATATCATCGGTGAACTTGATGCCATGATGGGCAATGACGTTCGATGCGCCTGATACAGAGGTGGCTGCGTAGTTACCGTGCTTGGCGACTTTGTAACCTGCACCAGCAATGACAAAGCAACTGGTGGTAGAGATATTAAAAGTGTTCTTACGGTCGCCGCCAGTTCCTACCACATCGATATAGCGGTCGGCATTCAGGATTGCTGGAACACCCGTTTCCAGAATACCATCGCGGAAGCCCAACAGCTCGTCAACGGTTACACCGCGCATCTGCAGAGCGGTCAGCAGGGCAGTAATCTGCTCGGTAGGATACTCGCTCTGAGTGATGCCAATCAGGATGTTCTTCATTTCTTCACGAGATAGTTCCTCGTGATTCAGCATCCTGTTCAGGATGTCTTTCATTGTCTGTGCCATATAATTTGTTTTTTCGTTATGTCGTTATTACGTTATATCGTTATTACGCCCTAAAGGAACATCCAGTTCTGCAGCATCTTCTTGCCATCGGGTGTGAGTACGCTCTCAGGGTGGAATTGGATGCCACGTACGTTGAGTGTCTTGTGTTTCAGTGCCATTATTTGTCCCTCTTCGCTCTCAGCAGTAATTTCGAGACAATCGGGGAAGTTATCCTTTGAGACCACCCACGAGTGATAACGGCCTACGGTAAACTCCTCTGAGATGCCAGAGAAGAGCGCATCATCGCTTGTGAGATGACAAGGCGTTGCCACCCCGTGAAAGACATCGCTCAGATTCTCAAGTTTGCCTCCAAAGGCCTCGCCAATAGCCTGATGCCCCAAGCAGACGCCCAAGATGGGTTTCTTGCCGGCGTAGGTGCGAATAACATCAAGCAACAAACCTGCTTCAGAAGGAATACCAGGACCCGGCGAGAGGATAATCTTACTAAACTCCTCCAGTTGCGACAGTTCGAACTGGTCATTACGATACACGGTAACTTCTGCTCCCAGTTCCTTGACCAAATGACTCAAGTTATATGTAAACGAGTCGTAATTATCTATGATGACTATCTTCATAACCTTACATTTTTTCAGCCATTAATATAGCGCGACGCAAGGCGCCCAGTTTGTTGTTCACTTCCTGCAGTTCGTATTCCTCGTCGCTCTTAGCCACGATGCCGCCACCAGCCTGGAACCAGAGTTCACCGTTGCGTGAAACGAAAGTACGGATGGTGATGGCCTGATTCAATGAGCCATCGAGGCCTATGTAACCAATACATCCACCATAAGCACCTCGATTGTGTGGCTCATATTCAGAGATAAGCTGCATCGCACGAACCTTCGGAGCACCTGAGAGCGTACCAGCAGGGAAGGTGTCGATAAAGGCCTTGATAGGATCAGCCCCTTCGTCGAGTTCGCCACTGACACGCGATACGAGGTGGATGACGTGAGAGTAGTATTGCAGGTCTTTATAGAAATCTACCTTCACCCCATGACAGTTGCGGCTCAGGTCATTGCGAGCCAGGTCTACCAGCATCACGTGTTCCGCATTCTCCTTGGGATCATTACGCAGGTACTCGGCACCCTTGCGGTCGGCCTCTGCATCGCCTGTACGTTTAGTGGTACCAGCGATAGGATCAATATACATACGAGCCCCCCTTACGGCCCCCGAGGGGGCTTCATTAGTTTTGCCGGATGGAGCTATTGTGTACCCCTCGGGGGACGAAAGGGGGGCCTCTATACGGCAATGTGTCTCAGGCGAAGAACCGAAGATACGGAAACCGCCAAAGTCAAAGTAAAACAGATAGGGCGAGGGATTGATAGAGCGGAGTGCTCGATAGAGCTTAAAATCATCGCCCTCGTATTTCTGGATGAAACGGCGAGACAACACAATCTGGAACACGTCACCACGCAGACAATGCTGGATGCCCTTGCGGATATTTGCCTTATGTTCCTCGTCAGTAAGAGGTGAGGTCGTTTCGCCCACAGGATGGAAGTCGTAAGCCTTGACGTTGGCCTTATTCATGGCGCGCATCACATCATCAAGCTCCTTCTCGCCATCGAGTGAAACAATCGTGAGGGTGTTGTTAAAGTGATCGAACACAATCACCACCTTATATAATATATAGAGCAAGTCAGGGGCATCGTTCTTTGCCTGCGTCTCATCTTTCACGTTGATATTCTCGAAATAACGTACGGCGTTGAACGAGGTGTAGCCAAAGAGTCCACAGATGTTGGCGTGCTCGCCAGTAACCTGGATACGGTCAATCAACTGGTGGATAGCCTTGTCCGAGCGATACTCCTTATTCACCTCGTGCTGGAACGTAGTGCCATCAGGATAGGTGATGGTAGCCAAGCCGTGACCAATCGCCACGCTGGCCATAGGGTCGATGCCGATAAACGAGCGCGAGTTGTCTTTCTCGTGATAGTCGGAACTCTCCATCAGCGCACTCTGCGGATAGAGGTCGCGCAGTCGCATATACACGCCCACCGGGGTGTACAGATCCGCGAGGATCGTCTTACTGGTCGTCTGATATTGATAGGTAATCATAATTCTCAATTTTCAATTCTCAATTAGAAATTCCCATATTCCTTTGCCATCGCCTTGTTCTTCAGATACGTTTCCACGTCCTTGTCGCCACGGCCGCTCACGGTGAGAACCACCACGTCATCCTTCTTGAATGACAATTTCTTCAGGGCAGCGATAGCATGGGCACTCTCGATGGCAGGGATGATACCTTCCATGCGCGTCAGTTCATAACCGCCATAGATGGCCTCGTCATCGTTGATGCTCAGCACCTGCGTACGCCCCTGCTTCGCCATGTTGCAGTGCATAGGGCCAACGCCTGGGTAGTCGAGACCAGCCGAGATGGTGAAAGCCTCCTGAATCTGCCCGTCCTCATTCTGCATTACCAGCATCTTCGCACCGTGCAGGATGCCCGTTGTACCACGATGAATGGTGGCAGCTGTGTAGTCGGTATCCCAACCATGTCCACCTGCTTCGGCCAAAACGATTTTCACGCGTTCATCATCCATATAGTGGAAGATGGTGCCAGCGGCATTGCTGCCTCCTCCGATACAGGCGATAAGATAGTCGGGGTAGTTGCGGCCTATTTTTTCTTCCAACTGCCATTTGATCTCTTCGCTGATAACGCTCTGCATACGAGCCACCAAATCAGGATAGGGGTGAGGTCCCATGGTAGAGCCCACGATATAGAAGGTATCGGCAGGATGACAGCACCAGTCGCGGATAGCTTCACTGCAGGCATCACTCAGCGTCATGTTGCCCGTACGCACGGGATGTACTTCGGCACCCAGCATCTTCATGCGTTCCACATTAGTATGCTGGCGCTCTACGTCGGTAGCACCCATAAACACCTCGCATTTCATGTTCATCAGCGCACAAACCGTTGCCGTAGCCACGCCGTGCTGTCCAGCACCTGTCTCAGCAATGATACGGGTCTTGCCCATCTTCTTTGCCAAAAGAATCTGACCAATGGTGTTGTTGATCTTGTGGGCTCCCGTATGGTTCAGGTCTTCACGTTTCAGGTAAAGCTGACATCCGTAACGCTCACTCATCCTTTTTGCATAATAAAGGGGGCTGGGTCTGCCTACGTAATCCTTCAACAGAGCATGATACTCCTGTTTAAACTCCTCGCTCTCAATAATTGGCAGGTAGGCCTCCTGAAGGTCGTGAACACACTTGTAGAGAATCTCTGGGACATAAGCACCGCCGAACTCTCCGTAAAAACCGTTTTTGTCTACTTGGTAATTCATATCTTTAACTCTAAACTTTCAACTCTTCACAAAATTTTGAGAGGCCCATCGTAAGAACGATAGGCCTCTCAATATATCCTTAGCATGAACTATAGGTATGCGGCAATCAATCTCACGATTATCTTAATCTTGAGTTGCGCCACCACCAATAGTTGTTTGCTAATATTGTCATTTCCTTTGTTGTTTTCAAATTCGGCAGCAAAAGTAGACATTTTCTTTCAAACTGCAAAATTTTTCGTCGATTATTTTACGAATCCGTAATATTTCGTGATTTTTTGTTTACCATTCATCGTCCTCATTGCCCACGATGCCATTCTTAAGTGCTTCTTCCACCTTGTCCATAATGGCGTTAGAATAGGCGTGAGTCATCACCAGTGCCTTTGAGCAAGTACGTTTCTTATTGTCTTTCTCCACAAAGGGATAGTGCTTGGCTATCTCCCACTGCTCGTCATAAAGGCGATGGTCGGTCTTGTCTTCCTTCAAACGCTTACCGTCGCTGTAGATATTCTGGTTTTTGTTGTTGTACCTAGTGTTGTCGGCCAGTCCACCCAGCCATCCAGCATCCTCTGCTTTCAGGATGTCGTAGTTCTGAACAGTGTAGGTAACACGTACGCGACCTTCTTTGATATCAATCTTGATAACAGGGGTGATGCTCACTACGTAGCGGTTAAGCGTACCGGTATGGTCGGCAATGGCATCAATGGTCGACGAGATAATGATGCATCCTGCATCCTTATCGTTCAGTGTGATGGCCTGCTTGTCCTTGAAAGTAGCGGTCACCCAGTAGTTCAGGGCCACGTAAAGTTGCTGCTTTGTTTTGCCAGGAGCCTCAATCACCTGTTGATAAGTCAGCGACTGGTTCTTGTCAAGTGTCAGACCACTGGCCAGATTAGCGGCAGCATCAAGCCATTTGTCACCATACTTCTCCTTGGCATATTTCTCCAAGTCTGCCGCTTTCATAATTTGTGCCTGTGCACTCATAGCACTACAAGCAAGGATGGCGGCAAACACCCAATTGAATACTCTCTTCATATCCTATGATTATTATTAATTCATACGAGACGGTGCAAAGATACGAACTTTCTGGATAATATGAAAACAAAATGAAAAAAACTTACAAAAGTACTATTGTCCGCACCATTCCAGAATAAAGGAATAGTGGTACGGCTGGTTACCATCGATCGTGTACTGAGGTAACGTACGCTGTCCCCAGGTGTCAATACCGCCTACGCCGTGTACGTTCAGGTCGATGTTCAGATTCACGAAGCGGCCTCGCTGTATTTCATGAGGATGCTTAGCGGGTTCCAGGTCTTCCTCACCATAGTCCCAGGCACGGATACAGAGGGGCTGAAGGCCCTCGACGCGAAGGGTATTCTTCCCATTTCCAATCTTAAACCAGCGGACATCCGTGCGACAGCTGTTGTCCTGCGGATGGATATATTCCGTCTCGAATTCTGAGAGCGGCATCTTGTACTGCCCCAAGAATGCGCTACGCTTACGATCGGGATAGTTCTCCCAAGGTCCGCGACCATAGTATTCGATATTAGTGAAGGCAGCAGGAATGCGCATCCGCATACCGAACTTAGGCATCACAGGACGATCGGTAGCTGTAGGTTTGTAATCCACATTAACAAGAATCTGTCGTTCATTGATGACGGTATATTTCACCGTCACGTCATAGGTTTCCCTCCATACGGCGGCGCGTTCTGCAAAACGGGCGGCATGCTGGTTGTCGTTCTCGGGCTTCCAGAAGTAGGGTTCGAGGGGAGCAACGAGCATCTCCCGACCATCAACCATCCACGAGGTAAGTTTATTGCCATCAATGGTGATATTATTAAGTGAAGAGTGAAGAATGAAGAGTGAAGAATCGGGCTGAGGGAAACTGTATGGCTGAATCACGAACTGCTCGCTGGCCACAGCAAAACCTTTCTTTGCCCAGGGCTTATCCTCACGCAGACGGGCTGCTACGTTCAGCAGACGTTCGCCATCGATGGTAAGGGTGTCGTAGGTGATGTCGTACTCACTGGGGTCTGTAAAGCTGTCGTGGTTGATGATGCTAATACGCCCATCAGTTTCTCTAACGAACTGCAGGGGCTGATAAACGTGTTGCACCTCATAGTAATGCGGATGGGGCGTACGGTCAGGATCAATGAGTCCGTTGATACAGAAAGCTCCGTCGTTGGGCTTATCGCCGAAGTCGCCGCCGTATAAAAATGAAGAGCGAAGAGCAAAGAGTGAAGAATCGGGCTGCGAAGTGCTGTTCGTCGTATGTGTTGCGGTAGCAAATTCTTCACTCTTCACTCTTAACTCTTCACTCAACCCCTGGTCCACCCAGTCCCAGATGGCAGCACCACAGATGCTGGAGTCGGCATAGATAACATCCCAGTACTCCTGGAAGTTGCCCATGGAGTTGCCCATAGCATGAGCATATTCACGCATCATGAAGGGACGGTCGGTCACATTCTTAGCACCCTCACGCAGACGGTCGGGCGACAGATAGCCGTCATCGTAGATATCTGAGTAACGGCGGTCGGTATCACAGAAAGGCAAGGCGATGGTGTCAAGGGCCACAACGGCCTCGCGCATCGCCTTGAGGTTAGGACCTACCCCACCCTCGTTACCAAGGCTCCATAAGATGATGCAGGGATGGTTCTTGTCGCGCTGCACCAATGAGACGGCACGGTCTACGTGGGCATCCTTCCATTCAGGGTCTTCGCCCATCACTTTATTGGCATAGCCATAGCCGTGCGATTCCTGGTTGGCCTCGTCCATCACATAGATGCCCCAACGGTCGCAGAGCTCATAGAGATACTCGCGGTCGGGATAGTGCGAGGTGCGCAGAAAGTTGATATTCGCCTGTTTCATCAGCTCGATATCCTTTTCGTAAGTGGCATCATCAACATAGCGGCCAGTTACTGGATGATGGTCGTGACGGTTCACACCACGCAACTTCACGTTCTTACCGTTAATCTTGAAGACCTCGCCCACACACTCCACACGTTTCACGCCGAAATGGTTTTCGAAGTGTTCATCACCCAGTTCAATGCTGAATGTATAGAGGTTGGGCTTTTCGGCCGACCAAAGCTTAGGATGGTCTATCTGATACGTCAGACGAACGTGCGTGGTGTCGTTTGATTTGAGATTTGAGATTTTAGATTTTAGACTTTTTCCTTCGATGTTGAAGGCCACGCTCACGTTCTTCGCTTTCTTCTTACCAGAATTACAGATGGCGATGTCGGCTGAAATTTCAGCCTTGGTAAAGTCCTTATTGGGGATGGCCTCCACTTTATAATCAGCGATATGCACCAAGGGACGTACCCAAAGCTGTACCTCACGGAAGATGCCACTCAGACGCCACATATCCTGGCACTCCAAATAGCTGCCGTCACTCCAGCGATAGACCTCGACAGCGAGCTTATTACGGCCCTCATGAACGTATTTCGTCACGTCGAACTCAGCAGGCGACATCGAGTTCTGACTATAGCCCACCTTCTGACCGTTCACCCAGACGTACATCGCAGAATGGACACCGCCAAAATGCAGAATCAGATTCTTTGAGAGCATCTCCTTCGTTATATCGACAAACGTCACATACGAACCCACAGGATTGCGATGGTCGTAGGCGTACCAGTCCTTCGCGGGTTCGCCCGTCACGTTAGGACGGTCGCGATGGAACGGGTACTGCATATTGACGTAGATAGGCTTTCCAAAGCCCTGTAGCTGCCAGTTACCAGGCACCTTGATATTATTCCACCCGCTCACGTCATAGTCCTCGCGATAGAAATCGGCAGGTCTTGACTCTGGGTCTTTACTCCAATGAAACTTCCATTGTCCGTCGAGACTCACAATCTCCTTACATTCCTTCCATTTTGAAGGCAGTTGCAACGTGGCGTGATATGGCAGTTTGTTGATGCCGAGCACGGCGGGATTCTCCCAGTCACGAGGTTGTGCCTGTACCGACAAACACAGTATCAAGGCTGATATCAATGTTATCTTTTTCATTTATCACTTCTCTGTTACGACTTCAATATCACTATAACTCATACGTTCACCTTGTGCCAAGCGCAGGCCCTCCATGCGGATTATCTTTGCACGAGTGGGCTTGCAGCGCACGGTCTGCCAGATGGGATTGTTCACGATATTGGAGAACTCGCCTTCGCCAATCGTCTCCCACTTCTGCCAGTCGGTGGTGGCAGAAATACGGTAGTGGGTAACAAGGCCCTCGCGAGAATCCTGCGGAGGCAGATAACGGAAACCTGTGACATTCGCCTCATCGTTGAGAGTTACGAACATCATCTTATCGGCGCCGAAGAAGATGTAATAGTTAGAGCTAAACTTCTCGCCGCTGTTGGGCATGTCCTGCGTAATGTCGGGTGCCAGATTGCTGGGATTAAACAACTTCGGGTCTTCGTTTCCGAAGCCCCATTCCTGATTAGTATAGGTGTTCAGCGAATAATGGATGAAGGCATACATCTCCATCTCCTTCCATCGTAACTGATTCTCTGTTGGCACAGGGCCACAAGGGATAAGATTCTGTGCAAAAGACAACAGGGACACGCAACATAGGATTAAGGTTGAAATAGGTCGTCTCATATTAATATCGATATTTATTTGCAAAGTAACAAAAAAATAATGAAACCATCAAAACTTTATATCGATATTCGTAATTTTAATCCTATTATTGTTCCTTTTTATCCTATCGCCTCAGGGCTTGCGCTTGCTGCATCACCCGCAGGAAATTGCCACCCCAAATCTTTTGTATGTCCTCATCACTGTAGCGACGGCTTAACAATTGACGGGTGAAATAAGTCAGCTCACTACTGTTCGCCAGGCCAAGGATGCCACCATCGCCGTCAAAGTCAGTACCCAGTCCCACATAATCGATGCCCATCACTTGAATGGCATGATCCAGATGCTGCAAGGCATCGAGGATGGTGGCCTGACCGTCCTTCTTCAGGAAGCCGTTATACAATGTGATCTGACAAACGCCACCTTTTGCGGCCAGTGCACGCATCTGGTCATCAGTCAGGTTACGGGGATGGTCACACAGAGCACGAGCCGAACTGTGGCTGCACACAATAGGTATCTTGGATATATTGAGGGCATCATAGAAACTGCGCTCATGGGCATGACTCAGGTCAACCATGATACCCAGACGGTTCATCTCCTGGATGACCTCTTGACCGAAAGCACTGACACCACCATGCTTCTCATTGCCACGTGCCGAGTCGCAGATGTCGTTATCGCCATTATGACACAGCGTAATATAGACAATGCCACGGTCCTTGAAATGCTGTATGTTCTGCAGGTTGCCTTCCAAGGCTTTGCCGTTCTCAATACCCAGCATGATGCTCTTACGACCTGCACGTTTGTTCTGCCACAGGTCTTGCGGTGTACGCGCAAGAGCCAGACTGGTCTTGTTGCTGTCCACGATGGTCTCTATCTTATCAAAGATGCTATTGGCATAGTCGTAGGCCGACCCCTCCATCGTCTGGGGAATATAGGCCACCATGATAGTAGCATCCTGACGACCTTCGGTCATCTTATGTAAATCGACCAGAAGGCGTGGATCGCGAGCCGAAAAGTTCACATTCTGAGGAAAGAACATGGGGGTGTCGCAATGGGTATCGAGCGTCAGGATGCGATCATGTACGCGTTTCACCTCCTGGAACTTCGCTGCTTCATCTACCAGCCACTGGAAGATGGGCAGACCGTCTTCTCCCATACACTCTGGATGCCACTGCACACCCAGTATCGACTTGAACTCTGCGCTCTCCATCGCTTCTATCACTCCATCAGGAGCCACAGCCACGACACGGAACTTCACGCCTGGCTCGCTGACTGCCTGATGATGGAATGAATTGACCGCCATCTTTTCTACCCTATATATATTATATAAGGTGGAATCTTTTTCTATGGATACGGAATGGGTAGGTTCTGAACGGTCGGCATCCTGCGAATGTTTTACAGTGGTCAACTTGATATTCTGGTCCACTTTGCCATCAAGAGCTACTGCCAGTGTCTGTATGCCCCGACAGATACCGAGTATAGGCAACTGGCGATTATAGGCCATACGGGCGATGAGCAGTTCTGGCAGGTCGCGCTCACTGTTGATGCCCCCAAGACCTGGCACCGGCTCTTCACCGCCATAGAGCGGATTGATATCGGCTCCTCCGCTGAGCAACAGCGCATCGATGCGGTCGAGCGTATCAGCCAATACAGCCTTGTCTGCCACCGGTGGGATTATCATGGGTACGCCACCTGCAGCTACAACCTGTTTATAGTAGCCCTCACCCAACTTACAGGTCAGTTCACCGTAGTTGCCTGTAATACCAATAACTGGCCGACGCAATGCAACAGGAAACTCCTGATGGATGCCGGCCAGTATAGCGTTTAAGTCATATTGCCTCATCTACAGATCTATTTCATCGAAATGTACCGGAATCTCACGCTTGATGCTCTGCTCGAGGGAGATGAGCGTCTCCGTGGCCACCACACCGGGAATTTCCTGCAACTGACCGTTAATCAGATGCATCAGCTGCTCGTTGTCACGGGCAAAGAGCTTCACCATCATGGTATAGGGTCCTGTTGTGAAATGACATTCCACCACCTCAGGCACAAGTTCCAGACGCTTCACTACATCTTTGTACATAGAACCACGTTCCAACGTGAGTCCCACATAAGTACAAGTGCGATAGCCCAAAGACTTGGGGTTGACGTCAAAGCCGCTGCCTGTGATGACATCGTTGTCAATGAGGCGCTGAACACGCTGATGAATAGCTGCACGCGACACACCGCAGTCAGCTGCAACGTCCTTAAACGGGATGCGTGCGTTTTTTGACAAGATGCTTAATATTTTCTTGTCCAGGTTATCAATTTTCTCCATTTAAAAAGTGTACTTTTGCATTTTGATAGCAAAAGTACACTTTTTTATTTTAACTTGCAACCTTTTTTGCAAAAAACTGACAAATTATTTATCAATACCTACCAATTCGACATCAAAGATAAGGGTCGAATAGGCAGGAATCTGACCGGTAGCACGTTCGCCATAGCCTAACTCCTGAGGAATGAAGAGCTGCCACTTGGAGCCGACGGGCATCATGGTGAGTGCCTCTGTCCAACCCTTGATGACCTGGTCAGGACGGAAGGTGGCGGGTTCGGTGCCATGTTTTGAAGAAGCATCGAACACGGTGCCGTCGATCAGACGGCCTTCGTAGTGCACTTTTACCTTGTCGGTCTTCTGAGGCACAACTCCGTCACCCTGCTTCAGAACCTTATACTGTAGTCCGCTGGGCAGTACGATAACCCCCTCTTTCTTCGCGTTCTCAGCCAGGAAGGCACGGCCCTTAGCTGTCTGTACAGCAATCTTGGCCTGGCGGTTGGCCTCAATTTTCTCGCGTGAGATAGGCTCGGCCTTACTCAGGGTCATCACTGTGGTGTCATTCAGCAGAGCATCCGTGAAACCACGGTAGAACAACTGGTCACTGATAGAGTCGGGCGCACCCTCAGCCTCTTTCTTCAAGCCCGACAGCATACGTCCGCTCACTTGGTCAGCAATAGTAACACCGGCCATACGGGCCTTCTGACGAGGATCGTCCAATCCCTTGATAGCCTCTTCAAAACCTGCAATGAAATCAGCCATGTACGCCGTGTCAACACCCAACTGCGACTGCATATAGCCAATCAGTCCGTTAGTGACAGCCATACCGGTGGTATAGCTCAGGGTATCACTGCTCGAAAGCAACTTCACAGGAGCTTTCACCACCTCGGTCTTAGCACCTTTCTTGTCCTTTTTCTTTTTTGCAGCATCGATGGTGCTAAAAGAAGCACCCACCACGAGGGCAAGTGCTATGATAAAAGTCTTCTTCATCGTGTTATTACTTCACTGCAACAAGTTCAACCTTGAAGATCAGGGTAGAGAAAGGAGGAATCTGACCTGACTGCTGAGCACCGTATGCCAGTTCCTGGGGAATGTAGATTTCCCACTCAGAACCTGCAGGCATAGCCTTCAGAGCCTCTTGCCAACCCTTGATCACACGACCAACCTGGAACTCTGCGGGTTTGTCGCCATGACGGTTAGAAGCATCGAAAACCGTACCGTCGATCAGCTTGCCCTCGTAGTTCACCACAACGGTGCTGGTATCGGCAGGCATAGTTCCCGTTCCTTCCTTCAGCACCTTGTACTGCACACCGCAAGGCAGGGTCTTGACACCCTCTTTCTTAGCGTTGTCAGCCAGGAAAGCCTCACCGGCACTACGGTTCTCACCATATTTCTTCTCCATCTGCTTAGCCTTGATTGACTCGAACAGGGTCTGAGCGATAGAGTCAGCCTCCTGAACGGTCATCTTACCCTCTTTGCCAGTAACGGCGGTCACGAAACCTGCCATGAAGTTGTTCAGAGAGACAGTCTGAGTAGAGTCATCACCAAAGAGCTGATAGTTCAGACCCTTCACCATATTGTTGGCAATCTGCTGACCAATCTCTACACCAGCCAGATAAGCGGCCTTCTTCTTGTCATCAGCGGCATTGGTTCCGTCAGTAACACCCTGGATGAACTCTGCCATGTAGGTGGTGTCAACACCCTTGGCATTTGCCAGGTAATCCTTCAGACCCTGGCTCTGAGCCATACCAATGGCATAGCTGAGAGTGTCAACGTCGGTTTTCAGACTTGGTTTGGGATTGTTTCCGTTGCACGACATCAGCGTTGCAACAGCGATAGCCATAGCGGCTACAAAAGAAAACTTTTTCATTGTTCTTGATTGATTTTTTTATTTCGTTATTACGTTTTATCGTGATTTCGCCGCCAGAATTACATCACCTCGATGAGCTCTACATCAAAGATCAGGGTTGCGAAAGGAGGAATCATGGCACCTGCACCGCCCTCGCCGTAAGCCAGGCGATAGGGGATGAAGAAACGGTATTTGCCACCCTCAGACATGAGCTGCAGACCTTCTGTCCAACCAGCGATAACTTGTTGCAGACCGAATACAGCGGGCTCGCCGCGCTGTACGCTGCTGTCGAACACGGTACCGTCAATCAGGAAGCCCTCATAATGACACTTGACGGAATCCTTGGCTGTGGGCTTCTTGCCGTTGCCTTCCTTCAGCACCTGATACTGCAAACCGCTGGGTGTGGTAATCACACCTTCCTTCTTGGCATTCTCTATCAAGTATTTCTCACCTTCTGCCTTGGCAGCCTTGCCCTTCTCGGCACGCTCGGCGTTCATGGCAGCCTCTTTCTTGGCAAAATATTCTTGTACAATCTGCTGTGCGTCACGATGCGACACTTTCAGTTCGGCACCTGAGAGCACATCCTTGATTGACTGTGCAAAATCATCTACATTCAGGTCTGTGGCTCCCATCTGAGCCAGTTGTTGTCCGATGCCCAAACCCAGGGCATAACTTACTTTATCCATGCTTTCTATATAATATAATAATGTATAGTTCAAAAATTGGGTGCAAAATTAATCAATTTCCTTGATACCCGCATCAATAACACGCAAAAATTAGTTTTATTTAATTAAAGTTCCATACCTCCTTTGATAGGAATAAGCAAACAAGGGATGCTACTTGAGGGTGAATTTATGCATAAATCGCGAATTTATGCATAAATTGCTCGCATTTTTGCATAAATTACAGGCGAATTACAATGCAAGAAAATACAATTAAGACTTGATTTATGCATACAAAAATGCGATTTTCGTAAAATTTATTCACTTTTTTGTATGTACTTCACTGGATTTTTACTACCTTTGCACCCCGAAAAGAAAAATTATCTTCAATTATAAGAGACAAGTGCTATGGCAGAAAAATTGGAAGTGAAAGAGCTCGACCAGGTGGTCGTTCGTTTTTCAGGTGACTCCGGTGACGGTATGCAGCTGGCCGGCAACATTTTCTCTACGGTCTCAGCTACCGTAGGTAACGGTATCTCAACATTCCCCGACTATCCCGCAGACATCCGCGCCCCGCAAGGCTCGCTGACGGGTGTATCAGGTTTTCAGGTTCACATCGGTGCCGGTAAAGTCTATACCCCTGGCGACAAATGTGATGTGCTGGTGGCCATGAACGCTGCTGCGCTGAAGACACAGTATCGCTATGCAAAGCCGGGTGCAACGATTATCATCGACACCGACTCGTTTGGTCCCAAGGACTTAGAGAAGGCCCAGTTCCAGACCGAGGATTATCTTGGCGAGATGGGCATCGACCCCGACCGTGTGATCCAGTGTCCTTTGACCACGATGGTAAAGGACTGTCTGGCCGACACCGGCATGGACAACAAGGCCATGCTGAAGTGCCGCAATATGTTCGCTCTCGGACTGGTATGCTGGCTCTTCGATCGCGACCTGAATCTGGTGGGCAACTTCCTGAAGGAGAAGTTCGCCAAGAAGCCTGCTATTGCCGAGGCAAACATCAAGGTGATTCAGGCTGGTTGGGACTACGGTCACAACACCCACTCTAACGCCATCAATGTTTATCGCGTAGAATCTAAGGAAAAGGTTCCTGGACGCTATATGGATATCACGGGTAACAAGGCTACCGCCTACGGTTTCATCGCTGCTGCCGAGAAGGCTGGTCTGCGCCTCTATCTGGGTTCTTATCCTATCACTCCTGCTACCGACGTGCTCCATGAGCTCTCTAAGCACAAGTCATGCGGTGTTATCACCGTTCAGTGCGAAGACGAGATCAGCGGTTGTGCCTCTGCTCTCGGTGCTTCATTCGCTGGTGCTCTCGGTGTTACCTCTACCTCTGGTCCTGGTATCTGCCTGAAGAGTGAGGCTATGAACCTCGCTGTCATCATGGAGCTGCCTTTGGTTGTACTTGACGTTCAGCGTGGTGGCCCTGCTACAGGTCTGCCAACCAAGTCGGAGCAGACCGACCTGCTGCAGGCACTCTTCGGACGTAACGGTGAGAGCCCCATGCCAGTGATGGCTGCTACCAGTCCTGTCGACTGTTTCGACGCTGCATATCAGGCTGCAAAGATTGCCCTTGAGCACATGACGCCTGTCGTTCTGCTCACCGATGCTTATATCGCTAATGGTTCTGGTGCCTTCAAACTGCCTGAGATGGCTAAACTCGACGCTATCAATCCTCCATACGTTCCTGAGGAGCTGAAGGGCAAGTGGACTCCATATATGCGTGCCGAGAACGGCACCCGCTACTGGGCTGTGCCTGGTCGCGAGGGGTTTGCTCATATCCTCGGTGGACTGGAGAAGGACTCTAACACGGGTGCCATCTCTACTAACCCTGAGAACCACGACTTGATGACTCGCTTACGTCAAGAAAAGATAGAAAAGATTCAGGTGCCCGACCTCGATGTCGATGGCGACGTACAAGATGCCGACCTGCTTATTGTGGGCTTCGGTTCAACCTACGGCCACCTGCACTCTGCTATGGATGAGTTGCGTGGAAAAGGCTATAAGGTAGCTCAGGCACAGTTTAAGTACCTGAACCCACTGCCAAAGAACACTGCCGATGTACTGAAAAAGTACAAGAAGGTTGTTGTTGCCGAGCAAAATATGGGTCAGCTTGCAGCCTACCTCCGCATGAAGGTCGATGGTTTCGTACCTTATCAATTTAACCAAGTGAAGGGTCAGCCCTTCGTAGTAGAAGAGTTAGTGAACGCATTCGAGGACATTTTAAAGAAGTAAAGCAATGAGTACATATACAGCACAAGATTTTAAGAAAGGCCAGCCTCGTTGGTGCCCTGGTTGTGGCGACCACTTCTTCCTGGCTTCACTCCATAAGGCTATGGCCGAGATTGGCGTAGCTCCTGAAAACGTAGCAGTTATCAGTGGTATCGGCTGTTCAAGCCGTCTGCCCCACTACATGGCCACATACGGTATGAACACCATCCACGGACGTGCCGCTGCCATCGCTACCGGTGCGAAAGTGGCTAATCCCAACCTCACCGTATGGCAGGTTAGTGGTGATGGTGACGGACTGGCTATCGGTGGTAACCACTTCATTCATGCCAACCGTCGTAACATCGACCTGAACATGATTCTCTTGAACAACCGCATCTACGGTTTGACCAAAGGTCAGTACTCCCCCACCTCACCCCGTGGCTTCGTCTCTAAGTCAAGCCCTTACGGCACCGTGGAGGATCCGTTCCGTCCTGCAGAGCTGTGCTTCGGTGCACGCGGACACTTCTTCGCCCGCTGTGTGGCTACCGATGCCAAGGGAACTGTTGAGGTGCTGAAGGCTGCTTACGAGCACAAAGGTGCCAGCGTTACAGAGGTACTACAGAACTGCGTGATCTTCAACGACCACTGCCACGATGTGGTTTACAACAACGAAGGTCGTAAGAAGAACGCCATCTATGTGCGTCACGGCGAGAAGCTCGTCTTCGGCGAGAACAATGAGTACGGTCTCGTGCAACAGGGCTTCGGCCTGAAAGTCGTAGAGATTGGCAAGGACGGCTACACCATCGATGATGTACTCGTTCACGATGCCCACTGCGAGGACAACACCCTGCAGCTGAAGCTCGCCATGATGACTCCCGAGGAGGGATTCCCCATCGCACTGGGTGTCATCCGCGATGTTGATGCTCCCACTTACAACGATGCTGTGCACGCACAGTTGGCTGAAGTCTCAGCACAAAAGAAGTACCACAACTTCGAGGAACTGCTTGAGACAAACGACATCTGGGAGGTCAAATAAGAGGTATTTTTTGCAAACTCCACTTAGCAAACTTCCTCAAAACCCGGCGTTTTGAGGAAGTTTATTATTTACTTATACAATTCATGTCTCATTAATTCAAATTTCTCAATTCTCAATTCTCAAATATTTAGTACCTTTGCGGCCAATAAATAAAAACCATAAGCAAAAATGTTTCACATTTACGAAGGATTCCATCTCGTAGAGAGATATCACGAACTGCGGCACAACCGTAAGTATCATCCAAGTAACACCACCCTGAGAATCATTAAGATTCTCCTTGTGTTGCTCGTAACGCTCACCCTTTGGTTCATGCCTACCGACTGGTTTGGCATCAACAACCTGACCATCATCCAACAGCGCGTCATCGCCATCTTCGCCTTTGCCACGCTGATGTGGATTTTCGAGATTGTCAGTTCATGGGCCACATCGGTAGCGGTTATCGTACTGATGCTGCTATTCTGTACTGACAGCGGTATTTTGCCTCTGGTCAACGAGGAGGAAGTAGGCCCTCTGCTCTCTTACAAGGGCGTGATGGCCACTTTTGCCGACCCCGTCATCATGCTGTTTATCGGCGGTTTCGTACTGGCTATCGCTGCCACGAAGACCGGTCTGGACGCCCAACTGGCAAAAGTACTGCTGAAACCGTTCGGCACACGCAGTGAGATGGTGCTACTGGGTTTCCTGTTGATTACAGGTCTTTTCTCTATGTTCGTTTCCAACACAGCCACAGCAGCCATGATGCTCACCTTCCTGACACCGGTATTCCGCCAGCTGCCTCCTGAAGGCAAGGGCCGCATTGCTCTGGCACTGAGCATTCCTGTAGCAGCCAACTTAGGCGGTATGGGAACGCCTATCGGTACGCCTCCCAACACCATAGCCCTGAAATACCTGAACGATCCTGAAGGTCTGAACATGGGTCTGGGCTTTGGACAGTGGATGATGTTCATGTTCCCGCTGGTCATTGTGTTGCTGTTCATCGGTTGGTGGATTCTGCTGAAGATGTTCCCCTTCACTCAGAAGAAAATCGAACTGAATATCGATGGCGGCATGAAGAAGGGATTCCATGCCAACGTGGTCATAGTGACCTTCTTCTTAACGGTAGCCCTGTGGCTGCTCGACAGTGTAACGGGCATCAACTCCTATACTGTGGCAATGATTCCTTTCATGGTGTTTTCCTTGACAGGCGTGATTAACAAGCGCGACCTGGAGCAGATCAACTGGAGTGTGATATGGATGGTGGCCGGCGGCTTTGCACTGGGCTACGGACTGAACAAGTCGGGACTGGCAGAGAATGCCGTCAACAGCATCCCTTTCAGCGAGTTCTCACCACTGCTCATCCTGATTCTGGGTGGTGCCATCTGCTATATGCTGTCGAACTTCATCTCCAACTCTGCCACGGCAGCCCTGCTGATGCCTATCCTGGCTATTGTTTGTGGTGCCATGGGCGACAAGCTGGAGGCCATCGGCGGCACACCGACCGTCCTCATTGGCGTGGCTATCGCTGCATCAAGTGCCATGATCCTGCCTATCTCTACACCTCCAAATGCATTGGCCTTCTCTACCAATCTGGTACAACAGAAGGATATGTCAAAGATTGGTATCATCGTGGGTGTCATCTCTATGGTACTGGGCTTCGGATTGGTCTATATGATGGGTGTGCTTAAGCTGATATAGTTCATAGTTTAGAGTTCATAGCTAAAAATTAAATATTATGATGAAGAAGTTATTTGCCGCCGCACTGCTTTTCGTAGCAGGTGCAGCAACCACGATGGCACAGCAGATGCCAGCCATCCCCGTAGATCCCGATGTAAAGATCGGCAAGTTGGATAACGGGCTGACGTATTATATCCGTCATAACGCTTGGCCCGAGCAGCGTGCGGAGTTCTATATCGCCCAGCGCGTTGGCTCTATCCAGGAGAACGATGACCAGCGCGGACTGGCCCACTTCCTGGAGCATATGTGCTTCAACGGCACGGAGAATTTCAAGGGCAACGACATCGTGAAATGGTGCGAGACCGTTGGCGTGAAGTTCGGACGTGACCTCAATGCCTACACGTCTATCGACAAGACGGTGTATAACATCTCCAATGTACCCACCACCCGTGAGGGCATCATCGACTCTTGTCTGCTGATTTTGCACGATTGGGCCGACGGTCTGCTGTTGGAGCCCGAAGAGATTGACAAGGAGCGCGGCGTGATCCATGAGGAATGGCGTATGCGTACCAGTGCACAGATGCGTATGCTGGAGCGCGACCTGCCCAAACTCTATCCAGACTCCAAGTACGGTCATCGTATGCCTATCGGACTGATGGAGATTATCGACAACTTCAAGCCCGAGGTGCTGCGTGCCTACTATGAGAAATGGTACCGTCCCGACAACCAGGCCATCATCGTTGTGGGCGATGTAGACGTAGCCCAAGTGGAGCAGAAGATCAAGAATCTGTTTGCTCCCATTAAGATGCCAGAGAATCCCGCACCTGTGGTGGCAGAGAACGTACCCGACAACAAGGAGGCTATCATCGTGATCGACAAGGATAAGGAGATGCAGTACAGCATCGTGGAACTGATGTTCAAGACCGATCCTATCCCCGACGAGATCAAGGAGAATATGCAGTATCTGGTCATCGACTATCTGAAGAGTGCCTGCCTTGGTATGCTCAACGACCGTCTGGCCGAGTTGGCACAGAAGGCCGACTGTCCCTTCCTGCAGGGTAGCGTAGGCTACGGCCAGTACCTGCTGTCGAAAACAAAGGATGCCTTCGAGGTAAGCGTACTGCCTAAGGAGGGTCAGACCGAGGCTGCCCTGAAGGCTGCCTTCATCGAAGCTCGTCGTGCTGCACAGTTCGGCTTCACCGCTACTGAGTACCAGCGTTACAAGTCGAACTTCACCAGCCAGTTGGACAAACAATATTCTAACAAGGACAAGCGTTTCAACAGCCACTTTGTCGACAAATACGTCGATAACTATCTGGAAAAAGAGCCTATCCCCAGCTTGGATGACTACTATCAAGTCATGAAGCAGCTGGTGCCTGCCCTCCCCTTGGAGGCCATCAACCAACTGATGGGTCAGTTCTTTGAGGATAAAGACTCCAACATGGTGGTACTCAACTTCAACCAGGAGAAGGAAGGTGCCGTATATCCCACTGAGGCTTCCCTGAAGCAGGCTATCAACGAGGCCCGTGCACAGCAGCTGGAGGCTTATGTCGATAACGTGAAGGACGAGCCCCTGATCACCACCTTGCCTAAGGCTGGTAAGATTGTGAAAGAGGTGGCAGGACCTAAGTTCGATTATAAGGAACTGACACTGAGCAATGGTGCTAAGGTCATCCTGAAACATACCGACCTGAAGAAAGACCAGGTCATCCTGACTTCCGAGGGATTCGGTGGCAGCTCGCTCTACGGTGAGACCGACTTTGCTAACATCAAAATGTTCGATGAAGCCATTGAGGCCAGCGGACTGGGCAACTTCTCGCATACCGAACTGGAGAAAGCCCTTGCAGGTAAGATTGCAAGTGCCAGCATGGCACTGGGTACCGCCCGTGCCAACATCACTGGCTCGTCAACTCCTAATGATGTAGAGACCATGCTTCAACTGGTGTACCTCTACTTCACCAACATCAACAAAGACCAAGAGTCTTACGACAACATGATGAAGACACAGGAGCTGATGCTGAAGAACAAACTGCTACAGCCAGAGGCCGTGTTCAGCGACTCACTGAGTCTTACCATCTCTAATCACAGCAAGCGCTTCGCTCCCCTCACGGTCGACGACCTGCAGAAGGTCAGCTACGACCGCATCCTTCAGATGGCTAAGGAGCAGACCAGCAATGCCGCTGCCTTCACCTTCACCATCGTGGGTAACTACGACGAGGCCACCATCCGTCCCCTCATTGAGCAGTATCTGGCTTCACTCCCCGCTCAGAAGAACATTGTGAAGGGCAAAGACGTGGATGAGATGTTCAAGGGCGACGTACAGAACAACTTCAAGCGTAAGATGGAGACACCAAAGGCCATTGCCGTGATGACCTGGCTGAACACCAATATGGACTACTCACTGCAGAATCTCGTTCGCACCTCGATGGTGGGACAGATCCTCTCCATGATCTACACAGAGAAGATTCGCGAAGAGGCTTCTGCCGCCTATAGCGTAGTGGCACAGGCCGGTATGCAGCGCGACGACTTCCGCACCATCGCTCAGGTACTCGTCTATTGCCCCATGAAGCCCGATAAGGGCGACATTGCCACGAAGATTATGCTCGACGAGGTGAACAACATGGCCAAGAGCGTAGACTCTGAGAAGCTCAATAAGGTGAAGGAATATATGCTGAAAGCCGTTGATGACGAAGCCAAGACCAACAACTACTGGATTCGCAAGATTGGCCAGCTACGCGACTACGGCGTGGATGCCCACACCGACTTCAAGAAGGTCGTTGAGGAGCAGACTCCAGAGACCATCGCTGCTTATATGCAGGAGTTCCTGAAGGGAGGCAACCGTGCCGAGGTCATCATGTTGCCCGAAGAGTAATCTATTTGAATGACAAGGAATATCACACTGATATTGTTATGTGCTGTCCTGCTGTGTTTCAGCAGGACAGCCTTGTCTCAGACCGAAGGTGAGCGTCATGAGCATACCCGTATCGACGACTATATCCAGTATGCGCCTATGGCTGCCGGCTTGGGACTGGGTTGGCTGGGTGTAGAGGCTCGGCATTCGGGGCGCGACCGCGTGCTCCTCACGGGTACTGCCTTTTGCACGATGACAGCTATTGCCGGTGGACTGAAATACACCATCCGTGAAGAAAGGCCCGACAAGACCGACAACCGCTCCTTCCCCTCCGGCCATGCGGCCCGTGCCTTCATGGGAGCCGAGTTGGTGCGCATGGAATATGGCACACCTCTGGGTATCGCTGCCTATGGCACCGCCATTGGTGTAGCCTGTCTGCGCGTCTATAACGATCGCCATTGGTGGCACGATGTGGCAGCGGGTGCCGGTATCGGCATCCTGTCTACCCATATCGCCTACTGGGTTTTGCCTTTGGAGAAACGCATCCTGGGCTGGGACAATGAGCAGGCAGCGGTGATTCTGCCTACTTATCAGCCAGATACGAAGACCGTCGGCCTGTCACTCTCATACTCTTTTTAACCGAAAAACAGACTAAAATTTGGCTATCTCGCAAAAACTCAGTAACTTTGGCTTCGCCGAAGATACTCCGTCTTCCATATAACAAATATGCGGTGGGCACTCCATTCTGCCGTTTGCAACAATCACATTAGGCAACTTTTTCAAGTTTCTCGTTGAGTTTCTTTAGTTGTCTGGTAGTTCTTGCTATTTT
>Ga0310694_10000189_pt1 | contig 92206 bp, 96 predicted proteins | sample 174DNAGHGhighgp2_FD_203884 | JGI IMG/M metagenome (GOLD analysis project Ga0310694, IMG submission 203884) | Sheep rumen microbial communities from Palmerston North, Manawatu-Wanganui, New Zealand - 1742 DNA GHGhigh gp2 (v2) (version 2) | ecosystem: Host-associated > Mammals > Digestive system...
CGCGTCCGCGAGCGACGTCCTGAACAATCTCAGCTGCTCGGACGCTGGCGGCGGCGTCTACCGCACCGTCACCGCCGACATGGACGAGAACGGCGTCGTCAAGCGCGTCGAGCGCGTCACGCACGAGTCGTATTTCCCCCAATCGGAGGAGACCCGCGACACCGATGCGTTCCACAGCGCACTCACGGTCAAGGATACGCACGCGTCGGCCAGCTCGGGCGGGTCGGTCTACGATGATGTCGCGGCGACAATCGGCGCCAGCCCGTCGGGAGACTCTGTCAGCGACTCCGATCCTGTCCGTACGAACAGTGTGAGTGTGAAGACGCGTGCGGTGTCCGCCGCGACCCAAGGCGGAAGCCGTGATGTGGTCAAGGTGACGGACACCCCGCTGTTCCGTCAGTGGTACGATTATCTCGACACCGACCTGTACAAGACGTTCGTGTTCTATTTCCGCAATGCGACCACGGCCCAGCGTAACGTCGTGCGCAACAGGGCCACAGCCAAGTGGAACGAGCTGCGCAATCTGTACGGAGGGGTGAAGGGCAGCCTGGACCTCACCGCGGCCGAGGCGGCGGCGGTGGGCCAGATGGTCATACTCAAGAGCGGTGCCGGGTACAGGTATGCGGTAAAGCATGACGACGGTAAGTGGTACATAGGCACGAATGAGGTCAGCGGAACCGACCTGGATGACATAAACAAGGCGCTCAAGGGTTCCGAGTCGGACACTTCGGAGCTGTCTGGCACGGACCGCATATGGGCGGGGGGACCGAAGACCCCGACGTCGGCCAGGATCACCCCGTCTTGCACCCTGAACGAGCATGGGCTTTTTGACGGACACTACACCATCGAGCTTGCGTGGAGCCCCGAGTCTGGAGGAAGTCAGGTCGACCACGTGAACGGGAACGTGGCGCTCGCCAAGTGGACCTACCGGGTCTACTCGTGCAGCTACAGCGTGCGCACGTTTGGCAGCAACGGCAACAACATGGAGATAGTGAAGACGGCCCAGAGCAAGCTGGTCGCGGAGGAGATGGTCACGGGATGGAAGTCGTATGTCAACCGGTGCTTCGGACCGAACAACCTGCTGTTCGAGGGCTCGCACGTGTCCGTCACCCCATCCACCGGTGTCGCCCACGGGGTGCGCGTCCTGGAGGCCGACACCGTGATCGAGAAGTTCGAGACGCGGAGTCAGTGGGTGAAGGAGGGCTGGGGCAAGGTGCTGCCATGGAACAAGATAATCATGAGGCCGGCCACCATCACGCTTGATGACAGTGTCTCCGGAGGGATAGGGGGCGTTTGATGGCGAGTCAACCCATGCTCGGCAGCATGCCTTCGTGGCAGCACGCGACGTCGGACGGGACGGCGGTTGGCTTTCCGCACTCCGGAGCTGAGGACGGGACCGGCGGTGGTGGAGGCGGTAGCGGCGGAACCGGGGGTGGTTTGATAACAGGGATTCAGGTGCATGAAGGGTTGAACTCTGGTCATGGGAATGTGATTTCTGGCACGATAACGACCAGGGCAACTGATCAGGCAGTCACTGCTGGAGGTGTTACTGGTGTCCCCATTCTTGACAGGGATGGTACTCTTCATCTGTATCTTCCCGTATACGTCTAAGGAGTTAAGTGATGAGATTCAAGCGCGGTCATTCAGGATGTCAGGCTCCGTTCCGGCACGGGTACGGTGGGGACGTGCCGACGTTCACGTTCCCTCCCTTGCGGAAGGTCCGCGGCGAGAGCTGGGATTCCGGAGGCGGGAGCGGCGGGAGCGGCGGGAGCGGCGGGAGCGGCGGGAGCGGCGGGAGCGCGCAGGTAGGCACGCTGGAGCTGCCAAGACCCGTGCTTTACTGTGGGACGTCGCCCGTCACGGCGGACGATGGCGTTCTGGAGACCGTCATGCTGGGCACGGGGCAGACTGCGTATCTCCACGTGTCGTTTGCGGCGGCCGGCGCCCGGATCGTCGGGTTCGACACGTCCGGCAGCAATGCGCAGGCGGACGTCAGCATGCCCGTGTACCTGCACGCCGGGACCACGGTGGTCGGGATCCCGAGCGGGTTCCTTCCGTGCTATGTGTAGATTTCAGGAGAGCGAAAATGGACAACGTATGTACATCAAGCGAGTTCACGGGTCATAGGGACCCGTATTCGGGCGACCCTCTCGAGGTTCGCCTCTACGTGCTGCAGGGCGGCAAGGTGCGCTACCGCATCGAGGGCGCCCATGACGTGGGCGAGCCCCGCGCCACGTTCGAGGAGTGCTTCGCGCTGTGGTCGCGCGTCGGCGGCGTCGCGGGTCTCCGCGACCCGTCGAAGGGCGGGTTCGTCTGCGCCTACACGGGCGCGAGGATGACCCCCGTCCACACGCCTGGCGCGTGCAGGTTCGCGGGGGGCTTCCGTCCCGTGAAGTTCATCACGCGGGAGGAGGTCCTCAAGGTCCTCGCGCACATCTCGGGAAAGGACGCACCGAAGGGGCCCGCCGCGAGGCTGGAGGCCGTCCCCGATGCGCCTCCCGCCCCGAGGTATCACGACCGCGAGCCCTCCGAGGAGGCGGTCCGCCGCGCGGGCCAGATCCTCGAGGCGAGTGCCCCCGCGCTCGAGAGGTCGGGCGCAGCGCCCGCGAAGAAGGTGTCCGTGACCGTGGCGAGGAAGGTGCGCAGATGAATTTCAGGACGACCATGATGACCCCGCCGGGAGGCGAGTGGTTCTTCGAGCATGGAGGCGAGCGCATCTCCGCCCCGACGTGGCACACGTTCCTCCCCAAGATGAAGGATCTCATGGTGAGGCACGGTATCGAGGGGACCCCGCTTGACGTCGCCGCGGCGCACATGTGCCCGCAGATGCCCGCCTGGTTCTGCGACAAGGGCGGCGTCAGGGTCACGTCGTCGGAGGCCGCCAGGAAGGCCGCGGCGCCGTATTTCCGGATGCACGTCTCGACGCCCCGGGCCGTCGCCGGCCGCATCGCCGCGTGCGCCAGGTGCCCGATGCACCAGAGGACGGTGTGCCTCACCTGCACGGGCGTCCTCGACTGGATCGTCAGGAGCTTCGGCGGCCGCCGCCCGAAGCTTCCGGAGGACCGCATGTCCGGCATATGCCGGTGCGCGGAGACGTACGAGTCCGTGGTCGCGTCGGTCGACCCGCGGGAGCTTCCCGCGTGGGACGGCGTGCCCGAAGGCTGCTGGAGGAACGACAGATGAACATACTCGGGTTCAACACGATAGAGAACGGGAAGCCGGTCCCCGCCAAGTCCCGGTTCAGCGATCCGGTCGCGCTGCGCACGGTCTACGACCAGCTGACGCAGGACGACGCCAAGGAGGCCGAGCGGCGCGCCAAGCTCCGCAACATGTACGACGGGAACCTCCCGTACTCGCCGCATCAGCTTGAGGCGAGCGGCCTCAAGAACATCACCAACGTGAACTTCCTGGGGCTCAAGGGCGTCATCGACAACCGCGCCGACGTCCTGCTGAGGCTCTCCACGGACACGGCGAACCTCATCGAGCTCCAGCCCCTCGCGAGGGAGATAGCGGGACCCGACGCGGAGAGGGTCGCGCGCGTCGTCGCCGAGGAGTTCTCCCGCACGGTGCGCGAGACGGGAAAGATCATCCCCGCCCTCTCCATGATGCACACGGAGGCGGATCTCTACGGCCTCGGCCCCGTGACGTGGCTGAGCCCCATCGACTACAACCCGGTCGCACTCGAGCGCGGCCAGCTGCGGTTCATCGGGGACGGCCCCGTCGTCTCGTCGAGCCACGACCTTTTCATGTTCGAGACGACGCTTCCCGCGTCGTACGCGTTCTATCTCCTCGACAACGAGGAGGTCGCGTCCGCGGAGGGGTGGAACATCCCCGTCCTCAAGAGGTGGCTCGTCGAGGTGTTCGGCGGCGGGCGCGACACCGTTGCGCAGCCGGGCGCCGAGAGCGGCACGTCGCTCCTCGAGCACCAGCTTTCGCTGTTCAGGCAGAACAGGTTCCAGGAGGAGCACCAGTTCGACGAGATACACGTGATACACACGTTCGTCCGCGAGATGTCGTTCCCGCGCGACGTCACGCACATAATGATGCCCGCGACGGAGCTCAAGGATTTCCTGTTCGTCAGGCCCCATGCGTACGCGTCCATGGACGAGTGCCTCCTCTGGTTCCCGTACAGCGTGAACGTCAAGTACGCGCGGCAGGTGCGCGGGCTCGCCTCGTTCCTCTTCCCGATCGACGCGCTCAACAACCGCTTCACGTGCCAGATGATGGACGTCGCGTTCCGGGCCGCCACCTTCATGCTGTCGCAGAAGACGGCCGGCTCGCAGGCCGACCTCACGATAAACGAGCAGGGCCCCTACACGTTCATACCGCAGGAGTTCACGCCCGCCCAGTCGCAGGTCGCCCCCAACTTCCAGCAGCTCGCCCAGGTGCGCCAGATGCTCGACGCGATCGGGGTGGGCTCCGTCACCGGGTCCGGCAAGGGCCCCATCGCCACGACGGGCGTCAAGATGTTCGAGGGGTCGTCCCGCCAGACGAAGGCCGAGGTCGAGATGCAGAACAGGATGACGTCGCGCAAGGAGGAGGGCCTCTTCGTGCAGAAGCTGTCCGTCCTCGACAAGGTGTTCCGCGAGACGTTCCGCCGGTTCATCCGGATCGCGGTCTCCGGGAACCCCGTGCTGATCGGCGACTACCCCGAGATACCCGTGTTCCTCGACCGGTGCGCGAGGCGCGACGTGACGCCCGAGGTGCTCGCGCAGGTGCCCCAGCTCTTCACCGTCGCCACGTGCCGCGACCTCGTCCTCGGCAGCGAGGGCAAGGTCGGCGTCCTCTCGGAGCTTCTCGGCGCGTTCGGCGGCAACATGGACGAGGCGGGCAGGCGCAACGCCACGCGCGACATCGTCCAGCTCCGCCTCGGGCAGTCGTCCGCCGACCGGTACACGCCGGAGGCGAGCCGCGACAGGCAGCCCACGGACGCCGCGTCGTTCGCCCTCCAGGAGAACAACGCGATGCGCAGGGGCGAGCCCGCGTCGGTCGGGCAGGACCAGCTCCACTGGTCGCACATCCCCGTCCACGCGCAGCTCATACAGGAGATCGTGGATCTCGTGCAGGCGCCCGAGGACAGCAACCCGGAGAGCGAGTCGTTCGGCTCCGCCGACCAGAGCATAGCGGAGAGGACGCTGGGCGTCACGCAGGACCCGAAGGGCACGCTCCGCACGCTCGTCGCATGCTCGCAGCACATGCAGCAGCACCTTGCCGTCGGAGGCATGCAGATCGGGATGCAGGGGGAGACGAAGCGCGTCCAGAAGATGCTCCGCGACATCCGCCCGACCGTCAAGGCCCTCAACCTCGCCGTCGCCACGCAGGAGCGCGTCGAGCAGGCCGAGCGCGAGCGCCAGGAGCGGGAGATGGAGGACCTTCAGCGCAGGGCGAGCGAGAACGACCTCGCCAAGGAGAAGTACAAGGCCGACATGCAGGCCGAGGTGGGCAGGTACAAGGCCGACCTCGACCACGACATCGCGCTCAGGAGGCTCGGGCTCGCCGCCGACGAGGCGCAGCGCAGCGCAGCGGTCAAGGACCGCGCCGCCGCAGGCGACGAGGCGCGGCGCAACGCCGAGACCGAGTCGCGCATCTCCGCGCAGGAGCAGATGGCGAAGGCCAGGGTCAACGCCGCCAACGCGGCGCAGCACTACGAGAGCGTAAGGCAGGCCACGGGGTTCCAGCCGGTTTCACCCGCGGACATTGCCTCAGGAAACGAAACCGGCGAGCTCGACATGAGCAGCATATAAGGAGAGCACAGACATGGCGGACAACAGACCGCAGAACGCAGACATGGGCGAAGTCGCCCGGCAGACGATAAGGGAGAAGAGCGCCGAGGAGGAGTTCCAGAAGCGGCTTGCCACACCGATCACGGTGGAGGAGGCGCGCAGGGAGCTCGCGGGCATCGAGATGCAGGAGGCCCAGCTCGGGCTTCTCCGCGCCCAGGCCCTCGGCCAGCTGAACCAGATCGACCAGCGCATCGAGGCGGCGCGCTGCGCACGCGCCGAGATCGGCATGCGCCTGACCGTGAAGCCGGACCAGGAGGCGAGCGAATGAGATCCCCGATAGCCGGACGCGTCGCGTCCCGGGACGGGTACGTGGCCAAGGGAGGCGTGGCGGCGCTCCGGGAGATGCTTCTCCCGGTGGAGGCCGCCCACGAGTACCACAGGTGGTCCGACGACCGCACGACCGCGCTGGTGCGCGAGGCGCTCCGCGACATGGCCCTGAACGGACCGGTGTCCGTGGAGACGCAGGACGCATCGGTGCAGTATGGCGTCACCATCGGGCTCAACCTCGCGGTGCAGCTCCTGACGGACCCGTCCCTCGTGTACCCCGAGCTGTTCACCGGCGCCGTGGCGGCACAGCCGCACGCGCTCGGACAGCCCGACTACGCGACGGGGACCGACAGCCTGCTTGACGGACGATAGGAGAAAGACATGGCAGAACAGCAGATTCCGCAGAGCGCGAAGCCGCCGGACGACTCGGTGGCGTTCGCCGCAAGCCTTTTGGCAGGTTCGACGGCGGGGGTAGCCCCTTCGCCGGAGACCCCGCAGGTCGCACCGCCGGAGACCCCCGCGGTGCCCGCATCGCAGGTCGTGGTGCCTCAGGCACCGGCCCCGCAGCCGGCCCCGCAGCCGGCCCCGCAGCCGGCCCCGCAGCCGGCCCCGCAGCCGGCCCCGCAGCCGGCCCCGCAGCCGGCCCCGCAGCCGGCCCCGCAGCCGCCATCGCTGGCGGACAGGTACGCCGACAGGCAGCAGCCGGTCGACGTCTCGGTTCCCGACATCCCGCCGGAGCGCACGGACATCGCGCTTCCGCAGGACCCGTCGGACCAGTCGGCCGTCGGCAGGGCGTTCGCCGCATCGCGCGCCGAGGCGCGCCAGTACCGCCAGCTTGCGGAGCAGCTCAAGGCGAAGCTCCAGAGCGCGGGCCACATAGGCGACGAGGCCAAGGCCAAGATCGACGAGCTCACGAAGCAGCTCGCCGAGGAGCAGGGCAAGGCCCGGACCCTCGAGGACGAGATAGGCAAGCTCGACCTCCAGCGGTCCCCCGACTTCCAGGCGCGGTACGACCGGCCGATCGCGCTCATACGCGACCAGCTCGTGGACCAGCTCCGCAAGGGAGGGCTCGCCGAGAAGGACGCCGACGACCTCGCGTACCGCGTGCTCGACTCCACGAGCGCGGACGAGGTGCAGGGCATCGTCGCGGAGCTCCCCGCCATGCTCCAGGGCGTGGCGATGCTCAAGTTCAACGAGGCCGACGGGCTCTTCGCCCAGAGGGATCAGGCGCTCAAGGAGTGGCGCGAGACCCAGGCGGGGCTCGAGCAGGTCTCCCGGCGCGAGCTTCCCGTCATCGACGCGGAGCGCAGGCGCAGCCTCTGCGACACCGGGTTCGACCGCGTGTCGAAGGTCGTGGACTTCTGGGACGACCCCGTGTTCGCCCGCTACCGCGCCACGGAGGCCGACAAGGTCCGCTCGTGGTTCGCGAGCGCGCCGGAGGACCAGGTGGTCTCGGCCGCGGTCGAGGGCGCGCTCGTCGCCCCGTTCGCGTACGAGCAGCTGAACCTCATGCGCCAGAAGCTCGCCGAGGCGTACCATGCGCTGGAGGGCCGCGCCCGCGCGGGCGCCCCGTCGGTCGCCCCGTACTTCCGGTCGGCGCCCGTGGCTCCGCCGCCTCCCCCGGCGAACGTCCCCGCGAAGGAGGACATCGCGGCGGACGACCCGCTGGCGTACGCCAGGAAGCTCCTGGACGGCACCGCTGCGGGCATGGGGGTGCAGGCTCCCGGGCCCATGTGAGGCCGCATGAAAAACCCGCTTGCATTTGCAGGCGGGTTTTGGTATATTATATGGCAACGGCGTAGAAGGCTCTTTCCCGTTGGAGCGTCCGATTCGGGTCTATCCCGGTCATGCCCGGCCGGCGGTCATGGCGCACAGGTGTGCGGCCAGGCAAATCGTTCACAATTCCAACAAGGAAAATTCTTATGGCATCTGTATTCATTGACAACTACGGTGGCACCGGGAGCAACTACATCAAGCCAGACGGGCTTGCCAGCCAGATCCAGGTCCCCGCGACCCAGGCACCCATGACCACCGCTCCGGCAAATTCAGTCTCGTCCAGCGGTTCGTCCGTTGCGGGGTCGGCCATCACGGCAGACGTACTCCAGAACGGCGTCGGTTCGGCGATGGGCGACAAGAGGCTCATCAGTTCGCGCAACGCGGTTCCGCGCACCGACCTCTTCTATCCGGCAGACCTGAACCAGGCCGGCCGCGGCGCCGCCTACCAGGGACCGGTCGCGATCCCGCGCTGGGACGACCGTTCGCCGGGAACCCCGAACAACGCCGGCTACAACCAGCTGATGTTCAACATCGCGCAGCACTTCGATCCGATGGTGCAGTACGAGGAGATGACGCATCCGACCTGGTGGTTCTCCAAGATCCCGCGCAGCACGTACAAGCTGTTCGACGGCGTCGAGCACTCCACCCGCATCTTCCGCGGCGGACTCTACTCCTACGCCGGGCTCAGCCGCTGGAAGGACATCAAGCAGGCCGACGAGGCCGGTGCGACCGATCCGTGCGGCTCGCTCCCCTACACGACCGTCAAGTACGGCTGGGAGGAGCTCTCCTGGAGAGGCAAGCAGACCGCATGGGGCTCCGACCCGATCTGCCTCGACATGTTCAAGTACTGGACGCAGGCGCAGGAGCAGCTGGCGAACATCATCTCGTTCGGCGCCCGCGAGGGCATCCACATCATGGAGGTGTGGAACCGCGACATGTTCATCTACCAGTCCGTGGCGTTCGGGCGCAGCTTCGTCATGTCCAAGGACTTCATCGGTCCGCAGTCCGCGAAGTACTACTACAACCCGTTCGCCGACCCGGACAAGCTGCCCGCTGGCCTCAAGAACGTCGTGAAGGGCAAGGCGTTCGCGTTCGTCCCCGTGGCGAACCTCCCCGAGCCGATCAACTTCGACGTGCTCGACCAGATACGCAACTCGCTTACGATCCGCTGCCCGCGCTCCGCGGTGTCCGGCGGAAACGGCTCCCCGATGTTCGGCCTCACGATCAGCGACGACGACCTCGAGCGCTACATCCGCGGCAACAGGGAGGAGTACCGCACGTGGCTTGAGGCGTACCCGGAGCAGCTCGCGAAGCACGACGGGTTCATGTCTCGCACGTACCGCCACTGGGTGCTCACCAACGACGGCAACCAGCTCCGGTTCAAGATCGTGGCGAAGATCAAGGTCGACACCGGTGTCCGCAGCGGGCTCGCGGAGGCGGATCCCAACATGTCCGCGAACGTGCTCCCGGACGGCGACTACTACGTGATGGTCGCGGTCGATCCGCGCATCGCGTCGACGACCCGCGTCGGCATCCAGGGAACCCCGATACCCGAGGACAACCCCGAGTACTACATGGCGGAGTTCGCGATCGCGGTCGTGTTCATGAACCACGTGTTCACGAACCAGATGGTGCCTTCGCTCAGCTCCCTCGGCTCCGGCACGAAGTTCGGACCCGACGCCGGACGCAACGGCTCCTGGACCTGGATCAACATCCCGGACCGCGAGACGAACCCGCTCGGCAAGGTCGGCAACTTCTACGGTCTCTTCGAGATCTTCCCGAAGCCCGAGACGAGCGTCGTCCACGCGACGTCGTTCATGTACCGCCGCTGCGTCGCCGCGCTTCCGTCGTTCTGCCCGCAGGACAACGTCAAGATACTCGACGCGGCCACGTCCACGACGGTCAAGATCGTCAAGGCCGATAGCCTTGACCTGGCGCTTGTCCGCCTGACCCTCAGCGACCGCCTGAAGGACGCGGCCGTCGGGTCCAAGGTCAACGTCGGCACCGCCACCGGCTATGTGGTCGGAATGCCCGGGCTCCAGGTGATCGACGTCCAGATGGACGACAACTCCGACTCCGACTGGAGCGACTCCGACGGTCTCGACCAGGCCGTGGCGGGCAAGAACGTCACGCTGGTGACGGCCTGAGCCTGACGGCGGGGCTTCCCCAGGAAGCCCCGCCGCATGAGGAGCGACGCGATGCAGTACACTTTCGCACAGGCTTGCCGCGAGATGGCGACCACGACCCACGCGTACGGGTGCACCGACGCGAAGGAGGCCGTCAACCGGGCCATACAGGCCCTCGCGGGGATGTCGGGGTGGGAGTGCCTGCGGCGCGTCGTCCGGATTTTCTCCGCGCGCCCTGCTTTCGCTCTCCCGCAGGGCTGCGCGGGTCTTGTCCGCGCGTGCGTGAACGGCAGGCCCGTCACCGTCCGCGGACAGGACTTCCAGTTCCTGCACTCCGGCCCCGGCGAGTTCGCCAGGGCGCCCAAGGGTTTCATCCCCGTGCAGGACGCGAGCATAGCCGACATCGGCATGTACCCCGTGTTCATCGAGCCGCCCCCGCCGTTCCGGCTGTTCGCGGTGTCGACCGGGGTAGGGGAGCCGGACCTGAAGGTCAGGGCGTTCGCGCCCGACGGGACGCTGTTCCGCGAGTCGCTCCACGTCTGGGACGACGGCACGGATCCCGAGAGCGTGGAGCCCGTCTCCCGCGACTGCGCGTCCGTGTTCGAGGTGACGCTCGACGACGCCGCGGCCCACTACGTGGACCTGTGGTGCGCCCTGAAGGACGGCACGAGGTGCCGCATCGCGCAGTACCATCCCGACGTCAAGGTCCCCATGTTCCGCAGGTACGAGATCTCCGGCGCTCCGCGCTGCGGGTTCGAGCTCCTCGCGGAGGTGCGCATCGACCCGCTGCCCCTCGTCGAGGACAGCGACGTCGTGCCTTTCGATTCGCTCCAGCCGCTCGAGTGGATGGAGCAGATGCGCTGGTACACCAAGTCCGGCGAGTTCGACGCGGCGCAGAAGGTCGCGCAGCTCGCCGTGCAGTGGATGAAGGCGCGCGAGGCGACGGCCGCGAAGGTGCAGACGGCCGTCATTTCCAACAGCCTCTACAGGGGCTCGCTGGGCGAGCTCTCCATGGAGGCGGTGAACATCTGAGGAGATGGAGATGGCTGGCGAGACGAGAGCTAAATTGAAACCGGTGAGGGCGAAGTGGTACGATTCGGAGTCCGGCAGAATTGGCCCGCGCAACGACAGGACCGACGTGCTGGACTACCTTGAGCGCATCGGTGTAGGGAAAGACAAACTCAATAAGTACAGGTATGACAGCAAGACCAAGGGCAAGCTGAACCTCGCGGGGCTTTCGCCCGACGAGAAGACCGAGCTTAGCGACCTGTACGGACAGCAGCTGACCAAGCGCCGCAACGATCTGCGCGACAAGCTGTCCAAGGCCGACCCCGATAACAGATTTCGCGACTACAAGTCCCGGACGAGAATGGAGGTCATCGCCGACCTGATGCCGAGCGACCGCACACGGGCCGCGCTCAGGTACGCGGACCCCAACGTGCGTCCGGGCATGTCCGCGGCGGATCCCAACAGCATAGTGGCTTCGGCGGCGGGTGTCGGGGCCGCGGCGGCGTCCCATGCGGGGGCCCGCGGAACGTCTGCGTCCGGCGGTGGCTCCGGCTACAGCGTGTTCCGGGGCTCCGGGAGGGTCGGCGCCGGCGGGATCAACTTCCGGGAGTTCGGCATGTCGTCCGGGGGCACGTCTGGTTGGCTGGGCGGGTTCGGCGGCGCGGGGCGCGAGGCTGGCAAGGCTATGCGCACGTTCTTCCAGAATGGCCCGAGAGGCAACGCCTTCTACAACGGAAGGTGGGAGTACACCGGTGGTGAGATCACGCACGACAATCCCGATGGAACGCCGTATTTCACCAAGTCCACGGCGGGCGGGTACACGTCGACGTCGTCCGCCGAGAAGGAGTGGAAGCGCAAGGCGTTTGAGATCAACAGGGCGCAGACCATCGCGTACAACAACTATCTGATGTCCGCACAGGGGAAGCGCGAGCGCGCGATGAACCAGCTCGCCGACGAGTTTGCCCTCATGGAGGAGCAGGCGGCCAGGACGGTCAGAGACGAGCTGCGGGCATCGAAGGAGATGGCCAAGAGAGGCATCATTCCCGTCTTCGACAACAGTGATAAAGGCAGGAACGCCGCCGCCGACGTCAGCTGGTTCCTGCGCAAGCCGCCCGAGGTCGCCCGGAGGGAGGAGGCCGAAATGGCCACCCCCGTGACCCCGCCGGAGAGGAAACCTAAGGAGGAGGCCACCACATGATGACGGAAGCGACACAGGAGGGACGCCCGACGGTGCCGCTGCTCAGGCTGTTCTACGGGGCCGTGGCCGACGGAAGCATGCCGGCGCTCGACCCGGACAGCGTCTACGGCATGATCGACGACATGGCGTCCGATCCGGCGGCGGTGTCGAACGCGCTGCGCCTGTCCGTGGACGCCGATACCGAGACGCTCAGGGACGGGCTCGCCGACATCTACCGCGAGGCGGCCGCCGAGGGGGACAACACCCTCGTGGAGGCGCTCGAGCGGGAGCGCGACGGCAGGTTCGACCGGTTTGCCGCCTCCGTGTCGCGCAGCCAGGGGATTCCCGAGAGCGACATAGAGGATGCGTGCGTCTCGCTTCAGGACGGCTATGGCGCCGCGTTCGACCGCATGGTGGCGAACTACTACGACAGCTGAGGAGGGTGCATGTTTGGTGGCGTAAACTACGTTTTCGGTTCAGGTACGACGTACGGCTCCGCGTCCGGCGCCGAGGTTGCGGCCCGCTATGCGGGAGGCCGGCCCGCCGAGGGCCAGCCCACCGCGTCCCTGGCTCCGGCCGACAGGGACGAGGATTCGGTCAGGCGTGCCGACGAGGTCGTGGCGCGAGCGGGGATCGCCCCGTTCCTCATGAGGGACATCCCGAACAGGCTCGCCCGCATGGAGCGTTATGCGAAGACCGGCGACATCGAGTCGCTCCGCGAGGACGTGGACTGGATCACCAGGTTCTCGAACGCGCATGACGACGATCTTCGCGAGTGGTCGCAGATACGCGGGGGCGGGAAACTCGCGGAGAGCGCCGCGAACCTTGCACAGAATCTCAGGACCGGTGAGGCGGTCGACTCTTTCCGGCCGATCCTCGACGAGTGGAGCGAAGATGGCAAGGCCCGCAGGGCGAGGATGCTCTCCGAGAAGTACAATGTTGGGCCTGACGTGGCGATGGCGATGTTCGACCCCAGCTCCGACCTGTACCCCGTGTTCGGCCCGTTCGGAAAGGCCCTCAGGGCCAAGCCCAGGACCCCGCAGGAGTCCGAGGCTCTCGACAAGGCGCAGAATGCCGCGCAGGAAGGGCTGACGGACGCCGTCGGGTTCGTCGAGGACTATGGTGCGAGGTTCAGCGACAACAGGCTGTGCGGCCGTTTCGTGTCCGTGTACAACAGGCTGTTCAACGCGAACGAGACCGTTTCGAGCCCCCGCCTCATGCGGTCCACCGCCGATGCTTTCCTTGCCCGGCGTAACGGCAACGAAGATGCGACGCCCGAGGATTTCCTGGCGGGGGTCAAGAGCCTCCGCGATCGGGTCATGATGCAGCTCGCGCCGAACGCGAAGAACGGGCTGGAGACCCGCTTGGGGGAGCATGAGGCGAACTCGTACGTCTCGGCGTTCCTCGACGCGACCAGAGGACAGGTCACGCTGGACAGCCTGGCGTATGCCCCTGCGCTTGCGTCTGCGACCGCGAAGGTCGCATCCGCCCAGCTTGACTACGGGATCGACCTTCGGGAAGCCGGGTCCGGCGTGTCGAAGCGCGTTGCCGGGATGGCGCTGAAGATGCTCGGCGTCCCGGGTGCGGACGACGGCAACCTCACGGAGTGGCTTGACGGCATCAGGCAGCGCGTCGATCTCGTCAAGGGGTCCGACGGTCCGACCGTTGTGGACCCCGCTGACAAGTCCCGCACGGCGCAGCCCGCCGAAGGTTCCTATGCGGGGGTCGAGAAGGCGATGTGCAAGACGCTCGGCAACACGATATGGAGACTGTCCCAGGAGATCGGGATGCCCCCGTCCGGAAACGTATCGGAGGCCATCACCGCCATCATGGCGAACAAGGAGCACAAGGCCCGGTTGACGGAGGCTCTGGCCAATACGATCCAGAGGCAGGGCGTTGCGTCTCGTGATGTCGCGATGAACGTTGCGAAAGGACTTGTCAGCAATGTCGCCGGGGAGACTCGCCACACGTTCAAGGAGCTCCTGCTCGAGGGTTCCGGTCTCGTCGACAAGAAGACCGGCGCCCCCATCATGCCGCCGGGCGTCGCGCTGTCCTCTGGTGACACCATGACCGATTCCGACCTGCGGATCTTGAAGGCCAACCCGGAAGTTGCGATACCGATGGTGAAGTCACAGGCAGGGCTTCGTATCGCTGTGGATGATTACGCTGAAAAACCAACGGCAGAGAAAGCGGCGCGCGTTGCGCTTCGTAGTTCTAACGATACCAGCAATGGGTCCGATCTTGAGACGTGTCTTGGTGCAGCTGTCGCGGGGAACCGTGTTCCTGATGATGAGACGTTTAGTCGACTTATTCGTGACGATAGTCCAGATGCGTTGATTGCACTTGCTTTCATCAAAAGAGAGAATGCAGTTCCATTGTCGTGGGAACACATAAAGCGTGGATGGGCAGCTGCAGTAAATCCTTTAAATAGGTTTGTAGAGCCATTTAAGTCTTCACAGGACACTAATGTTTCAGTAATGAGGGGTTTTGCGGCACGAATGCAGGAGGCCGGCGTCACCAAAGACGGCGATCCGGTCACTCAGGTCATCCAGTATCTCCAGGCCAAGGATACGCTCAAGGACTCCGTCCTGTACAAGAGCGGGCTCGTCACCCCGGAAGGCAGGTTCAGCCCGAAGACGATGTTCCAGAAGCTTCAGCATGACGGCTACATGGACCCCGCGGCGGACCATCCCGCCACGGCGACACCGCTCCAGGAGGAATACCGCAAGGCGCTCCAGGCGTTCTCGCCTCTCGATTCCGCCGTGGGTTCGGCGCTGACCCAGATGCGCGGCATCCTGCTGGGGGAGGGGTGGACCAATGAGGAGGTGGACGATGCCGAGGGCCAGTACCGCGAGAAGTTCGCGTCGGAGTGGAGGAACAATGGCGCCTTTGGCCTCGAGAAGCTGCTCGCCATGGAGAAGTCCTACAGGACGAGGTTCCTGCCCGTCATGCAGAAGGACGGCTCTTTCAGCCAGTACGAGGTCCTCCGTTCGACGAAGCGGATGACCGATGGGCAGTGGGACACCTTTCTTAAAGCCGAGAAGCAGAACTATGAGACGCGTAATCCCGGTAAGAAGTATGACATCGACTACGCCAGGCGGCTCGGCAACGACATGGGCCCGACCATCTACCGCAACATGGTGAAACGCATAAATGAAGCGAGGAGGGCTAGGGATATAGCCATCGCGAAGGAAGAGGCTAAGGACCGCGGTATGTGACCCGCTTGAACCCGTCGGCGCAGTGTGGTATAATACGCCCCATGTTCAGCACCGTTGGAGGCATATGACATGGCGGCATACGACAGCCCTTCCCAGGGGCTGCCCGGTATCGGGCAGAATGACCTTTTCAGCTCCGTAGGCGAGCAGTATTCATCCTATCTCGACAGGATCTCCGGGTATGCCGCGTACCAGGGCAGGCCCCCGGTGAACTACGCGACGCCGGAGTCCGGCGTGGCGCCGGGGCTCCCCCGGTCGCGCGACATCCTCCAGCTCGACCCCGACCCGTTCGGCGCGTTCACGTCGCGGTACGCCGAGAGCATCCCCGGCTCCGGCGTCACGGGGGACACGTCCCTCGCGCTCGACGTGTTCGGCAAGCGCATGACGCGCGAGGAGCTGCTCCGCTCCGACGCCGGGCGCAGGCTCCTGCAGATTACCGAGGACGCCAAGAAGGGCCGCCGCAGGGACTTCTGGGACGCCATCAAGGAGTGGTCGTGGTCCGACGCCCCGTTCCTCTCGCTGTTCGCCACGGTGGGCGGATCCGTCGCGGACGCCGTCATGGTCAGCGACACGTACAGGAAGCTCCAGAACGGGGAGCCCGTCACGGACGAGGAGCTGATCAAGACCCGTCTCCACATGGCCGAGACCGAGCGCCGCCAGGACGGAACGTGGGGCGCGACGGTCGGCGACATCATGCGCGCCGCCCCGGGCTTCATGGTGGAGTTCATGCTGTCGGGCGGGCTGTACAGCGCCGTACGCACGGGTCTCGCCAAGGCCGCGGGCAAGGGGTCCTCGCTTCTCCTGACCGGTGCCACGAAGAAGGCCGCCAGGGAGGTCGTGGAGACCGGGATGCGCCGTGTGGCCATGCAGGCCGGCGAGGCCGGGGCGGACGCCGCCACGGGGACCCTCCGGCTGTTCGAGGGGATCCGGACGATGGCGAAGGACCCCACACGCATGGCGAAGTTCGCCGACGACGCGACCGATACCGTGATGGAGGCGCTGCGCGGGGGCAAGATGGGGCTCAATCCCTACCTCACAGAGCTCGGCAAGGACGGCTCCGTGAAGTTCGTCGACGAGACGCTCGCGCGGCAGACGGTGCGCAACCGCGTCCTCCACGAGATGGACAAGATGGTGGCGCGCAACTCCTCGGAGAGCGCCGTGGTGCGCGGCATGCACCAGTTCGGCCAATGGTTCCAGCGGCACGCGTCGTCCGCCCTTCTCGACCATGGCGTGTGGGGCACGGAGGAGGCGACGGTCCTCACGACAGGCTTCACGAAGGCGCGGTCCGCGCTCGCCGACGCGGCGGGGGCGCTGTTCATCGAGGCGCCCATACGCGGGTCCATGCTGATGGCCCCGAACCAGTTCCTTGCGCGTCCGCTTCTCGGAATGGCGCTCGGGAAGGACGGACGCACCGTGAGCGAGGCGGAGCTCGGCGTCAGGCAGTCCGCGTATCTCACGAACAGCAAGGAGGTCATGGACGACGCCGACGCCATAGCGAACGGCATGAACTGGCTCGAGTACGTCTCCGAGAGCGCGGGCCGCGGATTCGGCTCCCTCGCCCGCGGTGTCGGGCTCTGGATCAACCGCGGCGTCAGGAGCCCGGTCGCGAAGGGCGCGGGCGCCACGCTGGCCAAGGCGGCCGACGACGCCGCTTACGACGGGTTCAGCGTGGGCGGAGCGCTGAGGAAGATGTGGCTGAAGTCGTTCGGGACGCGCGCGGACTCCGTCCGGAAGAGCGTGGACGCGCAGGCGCGCGTCGTGGGCGACACGATCCGCGCCGCCGGACACCGCGTCGACGACGCATCGGTCCGCTCCATGATCGTCACGAACAGCGCGGAGCGCATGCCCGAGGCGGTCCGGCAGATGGTCGGGGACAGCGTCGAGGCGTTCACCAGGTCCGCCATGAAGTCCGCGGACCGGAAGACCATGGAGGAGCTGGGCTACAGGACGTTCGGGCGGTACATGGTGGCGGACTGGATGGTCCGGCACAACGTCGGCCCCGAAACTGTGGTCAACATGTTCCAGCGCATGGGCTACGACGGGGTGCTTGGCGAGATGCTCGAGGAGCGGTACTCCGACGTCGCGAAGGGCATGATGGGGTGGAACGACAAGACGGACCGCAAGGAGATCGGCAGGCGCGTCACCGAGGCGATAAAGGGACTGTGGCCGGGGTGGGAGCAGCTGACCGCGGAGGCCGTGGGCTTCGCGATGCCGATGGTGACGAGGATGGGCGTCGCGCGCATCCAGGCGAAGCTCGGCGGCGAGGGCCCCCTCCAGGAGCTTCGCAACCGGATAGAGATGTTCTCCGACATGTTCAGGTCGCCGGTCACGCTCCGCGCGCGGCTCGGTGAGTTTCTCGACGTCCGCCGCATGACCGACGAGGGGCTCACCGCGCGGCTCGACGACGTCAACAGACGGCTTGCGGAGGCGAGGGACGCCGGGGACGCCGAGGCGGTCAGGTCGCTCGAGGACGAGGCCGCGCACGTCGCGCGGACGAAGGACCGGTACGCGAAGGCGAGCGCCGGGTGGTTCGCGGGGATGCGCGAGGCGGCCAAGACCGGCTACGACGCCCGCATCGCCGAGGCGCGCAGGTCCGGCGACGAGGCCGGGGCCGCGCGTCTGGAGGCCGAGCGCGACGCCGCCGACAGGGCGTACGCGCAGTGGGAGGAGGGCAAGGACTACTCCACGGGCGCGGCGGCGCAGGACATCGTCGACCAGCTCGTGGTCATCGAGCCGCTCACCAGGGACGTCGCGGAGACCGAGGGCGTCGAGTATTCGATGCGCCCCGTGCGCACGTCCGACCAGTCCGCGAAGGGCATGGACGCCGCGGAGGCGTTCGTCGACTTCTCGCCGAGGCTCGCGAAAATGCTGTTCCAGCTGGACGCCCCGATGGAGGGCGAGGCCCCATCTGGGCTCCGCGCCGTGGCGGGCAGGCTCATCGGGATGGCGGGCGCGGTCGTCACGGGCGACTTCTCGCTCGTCTCGAGGGACCCCGCGACGTGGGTCGCCCGGGACATGGGCCTCGGACGCGGGTTCGTCCAGGGTCTCAAGCAGGGGTTCGCGTCCGCGCGAAAGGAGGCGCGCGAGCAGCTGCGCCGCGAGGCGAGGGAAGGCAAGGTCGAGAACTACGCGAAGAACTTCAGCGACGTCCAGGACTTCAAGGCCGAGGAGGGCGTCAACCATCCGACGGCCGACAATTTCCGCGAGGGGTCGCGCCGGCTCGACACCGCCATCGTCACCGAGGAGGCCGTCGACGCCAAGGCGGAGGAGCTGTTCGCGGAGCGCGCACGCGCCCTTGCGATGAACTATCTCGCGACGCAGCAGATCCGCACGTTCTCCCGCGGCGAGATGAGGGACCGCGCGCTCGTGCTCGCCGCCCGCGGGCTTTCGCAGGAGGACGGCGGACCGTACGACGTGGTGGACACCGAGCACAGGCAGTTCGCGAAACTCACAGGTGACGGCAAGCGCATCGACGAGTCGACGCGCATCGGGTTCGACGAGTTCTACGAGAGGTTCGGCAGGGACGCGACCGGCGCGGACGGCAAGAGGACGCGCAAGGGCGTCGACACTCTCACGCAGGAGATCGCCGTCGCGGCGATGGATATCCTCACGAACCGCAGCTCGGGCGTCGAGATCGCCGGGCGCAGGATCCCGGCCGTCGTCGTCCAGCTTCCCGAGAACGCCGACTTCGAGCAGACGGCCATATACAACGCCGCGATGCAGATGACGGGGATGCGCGGCACCGTCACGACGCAGCGGCTGCGCTCCGACCGCACGCTCGACCAGCAGATGCAGGAGGGTGCCATCGCCCACGTTCCCGCCCCCGTTCTCGCCGCGATCGCGGCGCAGGCCGCGAAGCCGGACGGGACGTGGGACCCGTCGCAGGTCGAGGAGGGCCTTCTCGAGACCGTCGCGTACTCGTTTGGGTTCAGGTTCGACGGTACGGAGAAGGGCCTGAACGAGCGCAACCGCAAGATCGTCGGGATCGCTGCGCTCGCGGATGCCGCGAAGGACCCCGACACCGCATGGTTCCGCCTGTACGACGACGCCCGCACCGAGGACCGCCGGAACAAGGATGGCGCGTTCGTCCTCGTCAAGGCGGAGCGCCGGGACGACGGCAGATGGCACTGCCGGACGGACGAGAAGGGTGACGAGGTCTCGTCCGACACGCTTGACGGGATGCTGGGCATCCTCAAGGGCAAGGCCGCCAACGCCCAGCGCGTCGACGGCAGGATCGTGTTCACGCAGCAGCGGGTGCTCGAGTCCGACAGCCTCGTCGACATGCTGCGCATTACGGGGCTCACGGACTCCTACATCGAGCAGACCAAGGGCAATCCGCACCCCCTCTTCGCGCAGGACGCGGATGGGAACTGGCTCCGCAGCGAAGAGGATGCGGAGAGGGAGCTCGAGAGGCTTGTGGAGCTCGCATCGCGCACCGACGGGGACCATCTCGTCCGTCCATCGAGGCCGGAGATGACCGGAGACGAGTTCCGCAAGGAGGAGGCCGCGGCCAACGCCGCGTGGCAGGCCCTGTACGGCGAGGACACGGGGTTCGTCACGGTGGGCGAGCGGCTGCTCCGCTCGGCGGGGGTCAGCACGACGGGCACGCTGGGCCTGGTCTCGGGCCGCAGGCGGGCCGCAGGCGCGTACCAGGTCCGGCTCACCGACTTCATGGGGCGCGACGGGAACATGTACGTCCCCGTCGACCTCACCCGCGAGATAGACTACCGCGAGGCTCTCGCCAACGTGCGCATCATGCGCGCGTACGCCCTCAACCCGAGAGCGGTGCGCGATGCGTTCGGAAAGGGCTGCAGCGAGTTCATCGACGAGCTTGACAGGCTGTGCCTCGTGAAGGCGCGCGACGCCGCGAACCGCGGGGACAAGCCTCTCGAGTCCGATCTCATGGACCTCCGCAAGGGCATCTTCGCGGCGACGTCCCGCGTCGAGCTCGTCCGGAACGACGACGGCACGGTGGACGTGAACGACAGGGTCGCCGGGATGAACCCCCACGTCTTCGCGCAGCTCGGGCACATGCTGTGCCTGTTCGGCGCGGAGCGCCTGAAGAACGACGGGTACGGCCGCATTCCCCGTGTCGCCGCGTACGCGGCCATCGCGGAGGACGCCCGCAGCCTCCCGCACTACCCCGCTTTCATGAGCTGTGTCGACGTGGCGCTCGGCGGAAGCGGGTTCCTCGGCGAGCTGCTCACCCCGCAGGGCGAGACGCGTGACGATTCGCGCGGGCTCGGCGGGCTCGCCCGCACGTACCTCAACGACTCCAAGTCTTATGGAGAGCTTTTCGCGAGATCCGCGCCGGCCGGTGTCGACGTGAACGTCCTTCTCGACCAGTGCAACCGTGAGCTGATGAGCATGGGAAGGCCCGCGCTGAAGTTCCACCAGACGGGCGACAGGTCGAGAAGGCAGCCGAGAAGCTACGGCGAGTTCGGCGATCTCATGGACCAGCTCGCCAAGGACACGGGGCTGAAGGGTGCGGACCTTGCGGCGTTCATCTCCCGCGCCGTCTCCACGGCTGTCCGTCTTGAAGGTGCAGAGCGCACGGACATCGCGAAGGCCGTGGACGAGGTGACGAAGGGCGGCAGGTCGCTTGCACAGTACGTCGAGAGCTTCAACAGCGCCGTCAGGAAGACCACGGAGCTCACGGCGCAGAAAAACGATCTGACGGTCAAGCTCAACAGGCACCATGAGCTGGCCAGTGCGCTCGAGAGCAAGCGTGAGAGGGTTGGCCTCAGCAAGAGCGAGCAGGCCCAGCTGGATGCGCTCCATGCGGTGATCGACGGCGGACGGTTTGCGCTCGACAAGGTGCTGAAGGAGATCGCCCAGGCCGAGGCCGTGCGCGAGGACGCCTCGCGGAAGCTGAACGACGAGGCGAAGTCCCAGGGCGTCAGCGTTTCCGGCAGGCGCCGGCTCGGGGGGCGGAGGCTGAAAGGCGGCGACGCCACGGAGGCGGACAGCAGCTCCTACCCGAGCGTCAGCACGGAGACATCGGGTCTCCCCGTCTTTGAGAACGTGCTCTACACCGGGGCGACGACGCTTGCGCAGGGGGTGCGTCTTGCGGACGACGGGCTTCTGCTCGGAACGTATCTCACGGGCAGGGAGTCGCGCGCCGCGTTCTCCGTGGTCTTGCGCGCACTGCTCGCCGAGGACCCTGACGCCAACGTCACCGCGGAGCGGTTCTCGGGCATGATGCACCGCATGTTCCCCATGCTCCCCGCGTATGACCGTGCGCAGATCATGGCTGTGCTCACGGACACGCTCGCCGGAGTGGAGTCGACGGCCAAGCCGTGGTCGGAGATTGCGGACGAGGGCTTCGATTTCACGTATATCGAGGAGGACAAGGACGAGAACGAGGGCGCCGACACGTCATCTGAGAACCAGGCGATCGCGCGTCGTGCGGTGGACGAGCTCAGCAACGAGGCGCTCCGCACGTTCCTGAAGCTGGCCCGTTTTGTCGCACCGGCGTCGGCGGGCAACCTCCAGGCGTTCCTCGGATCGCTTCGCGAGACCGTGCGCCAGTCCGCTGGCGCGGAGGGACTCCACGGGTTTCTCCGCACGCTGCTCGAGCCGCGCGCCCTGACGGAGCACAATGGCGTCAGGCTCACGTCGTACAACCAGCGTGAGGCCGTGTTCCACGACATCGTGGACCGTGTGATTGAGGGCGATAGCTTCGACGGATATGTCAGGGAATCGTTTGAGATGTCTCCGCGTATCGGGTTTCTCCTCTCCTACCTTCGTGCGATGGCCCCCGCCGACAGGGCGAGGTTCGCACAGCTCATAGGGAACGCAGCAGCGTGTGACCCTGTACGGCGCGTCGACAGGTCGAAGGAGGGCAACCCTCCCACGATGGGATCGGCGGCCACGCACTCCACGCGCGTGACGGCGGCAGTCGCGGCGGCGACGTTCGGAAGGTTCATCGGCGGTGCGTCCAGCAGGGCATACCAGGCGGGAAACTCGCTTGCGCAGTCCGCGAAGGGAACCGAGCTCGTCGGAGATCCCAAGAAGAGGCAGTCCGATCCGGGAGACGACCTCAAAGTGTGTCTGGGCGTCATTGACGCCAACAGGAAAGCGGTTGCCGACATTCTGGCGAGGTCGGTGGACGAGAAGGGGAACCCCTTTGAGATACTCGGGGACGATGCCCCTGTGGTCCTTGCGCTTCGCTCTGACGCGATGATGGCCTATCTCAGAAGGGTCTGTGGCGAGGAGGAAGAGGAGAGGAAGAGGCGTGCAAGGCGGGGCGAGAAGTACCATGGCGCCATGAGCGGACTTGTGCGCCCGCTTGCCGAGGCGCTGTCCCGCCGTGATGGATCGGTCTCCCTCGTCGACAGCGTGGTGGATGGGTTGAAGCTTCTCGGGCGTGGGCTCAAGAGTGACCATACCGTGACATACGAGGAGGCCGAGGCGTTCTCGGTCGCGCTGTTCGCCACGGGAGAGTCGACGCGCAACCTGGCGACGCTCCCCGACAAGTCGTCGAGGGTGGACCGTCCGATCGCGACGCTCATGTCCATCTATGCGGCGTCGCAGCCGCAGACGATCATGCGCGCCGATGTCGATGCGCGCAGGTCGAGCGACGAGTCGTCCGTCGCCATCACGTCACGTGGCGTCATTCCGATCCTGTCGCGGTGGATGGACTCTGAAGCCGGCTTCATCAAGCTGGTGAAGCAGTTCTTCGCCGGCGATGTCGACACTCCGGAGAAGCTCGAGCGTGTCCTCGCCCGCTGCCGCCAGGACATGGTCTGGCCGGACGGGACGCGCATCCTCGCCAAGAGCATATCCGCGGCGTACCATGCCGACGAGATATACGAGGCGTGCCGGCGGCAGTTCGTGGAGGCGGGCGAGAACGACACGTACCTCGTGCCGGTGTACGCGGGCGACCACGCTTCGTCCGTGCTCATCCAGCTTCCGCGGAAGGTGCTCCCCAGGTTCGTTGCGGATGCGAGAAAGACGTTTGCGAGAGCCGCCGTCAGGGGCGAACGCAAAGGGAGGGAGTTCAAGGGCGAGACCATGAAGGCCGCCCGCGACCGCATCTACCCGAAGTTGTACGAGTATGCGGCGAGGTTCGTGAGCGACTCGATCGGACTTGATCTCCTCGGCGACGACACGAAGCGCAGCGCCCTGTCGTCCCTGGAGCAGGCCGGGCTCTCCATGACCGGGGTACGCGAGAGGGACGGCAAGCCCGAGTTCGGGCACTGCACGGTCCACATCACGTGCAACTACCGGTCCCGCAGGGAGGCCCGGATCGCCAAAGACGGGGCGAACGGCAACGAGGAGCTGAAGGGCAACGTCATCCTGGCCGGGTACGGCGCGTACCGCCAGCGCCAGTGCGCGAAGCTTCGGGGGACGGGCACCCTCAAGTGCCACCTCATGTCGTCGGGCGGACGCGACCTCCTTTTTCTCAAGGCGCTCTGCATATCGCCCGAGGACGCGCGCGGGAAGTTTCTGGACGGGGATTGCAAGCAGGCGCTTCTCAAGCATGCAATGAAGGGCATCGACCAGTCGATAGACACCGCGGTCCTCACCGACCTCGATTCGTACAAGGTGGGCCCGGCCATGTCGAAGTGGATCACGGTGAACGGCGGGCGCAACATCCTCGACTTCGTCGTCGAGACCATCGAGCAGGACAAGGATCTGTGGAAGGACGGCAAGCTCGCGATCCCTGACGGGTTTGACGCGGATGCCTATTTCGAGGGCAAGGTGACGTTCGATGCGCAGAGGCGTTCCGACGGGGCCAAACCCCCGGCGAAGCTGTCGGATCTCCTTCCGGGGCTGAAGCTCTCCGTCGTCGAGGGGCTGCGCGGGGACACCGTGGACATCTCGTACGTGGATGACAACCTGACGTCGTACAACGTTGCGAACGTGTCGCACGGCGCCAGGCCCGGCTCCATGCGCACTCCGCGCAACAACGTGGTCGACGCCATCACGATGTCCGTCGTGGAGGCGCAGCTCCGTGGCGACGACTCCGCCGCAGCGGGGCTTCTCGACCTCGTCGCCGACTGGGGCCTCGCGGCGACGGCGATCTGTGGGGCCGATGACATCGTCGCATCGCTGGCGGCGTCGTCCCCCGGCCTGCGCGGGCTTGTCGAGGCCGGCGAAGCGCCTAACGGCGCACTTATGAAGGAGGAGCTTTTCCGGACGGCATGGGCCGCCATGCGCAAGCAGCTGTCGATCCCGATGGAGGGAACGGACATGCCGCTCGTCTCGGCGGGCGCCGGCGTGACGGTGCTCCGTGACAGGGCCGGGCGCATACGCTACGATGACAGCACGGGGCTTCCGCTGTTCTCCAACCTCTCGGACTCCGAGATGATGCACGACATCAATCTCGGGTCTGTCCTGTTCACGGAGGAGGAGACGCGGAGAGGCGGCGCATATGAAGGCTTCAGCCGCAGGCTCGCCCTTTCCGCGGTGAACGTGAACGACAGGGGCTTCCGGTACGGCTGGTGGATGGATGAGGCCGCGTTCGACGGGGAGTTCTTCGGTGCGGGCGGACAGACGGCGCTGGAGGACCGGTTCGACGAGACGTTCGGGGTGCAGCGTCCGCAGGTTCCGGCGAAGATAACGGACCGCATGCGTCTCGACATGCTCGAGAGCCAGTTCACACAGCTTCGCGATGCCGAGCAGAGAGGCGACGACACGATGGCCGCGCAGATCCGCGACCGGCTCGCCACCTGCTTTACCGACCACCATGGAATGAAGATTTCGGACTACGGCAAGGACATCGGGCAGATCGGGTTCGAGGATCTGTTCGTGGACGACGGGAGGGGTGGGCGCAGGTTCGACCGCTCCGCCGTCCAGATTGACGACGACAAGGTGCACAACCTCAAGGGCGAAAGGCACGTGTTCCTCGGCGGGACCGCGTTCGGCATCCCGCGCACCCCGTCGTACAACGGAGGCCAGTGGCTCCAGGTCGTGCGCGCGAGCGTGCCTGTCACGGAGCGCGAGCACCCCAGGCAGAAGGGGCGGTTCATCCCGGGCGAGGACGCCATGGTGGCCCCGGACCCCGTCACGAACGAGATACTCGGGTGTGACCATGATGGTGACAAGACGAAGGTGTACTGGCTCGTCCCCGACGGGGGCCGGGTGAGCCTGCTCGAGGACGGGAGGATCCCGCTCGGCGACGTCAATCCGAAGTTCTTCGCTTCAGCCGGCGAGCTCGGCGCGGAGGCCCGCGGACAGGTCTACGCGAAGCTTCGGGACGCAGGGTTCGTCGAGGAGACGGTGGATCCCAAGACCGGCGCCGTGGAACGCAAGATTTCGACCGACGCGAGGAAAGCCGTCGGCAATACGTTCGTGCGGCACCTTTTCGACATGGCGCACCGCCTTCCGGTGCCGGAGCGCGACGGACACCGCCGCCAGTCGTTCCTGGACGGACCGGTCTCCATGCCGACGACGGCGTTCCCGGGAAGCGACGCGCTGCGCAAGGAGCTTCTCGGCATGACCGAGAGCGCCAGGCGTCCAGGTGCGCGGAAGACGCTCCGGAACGGCCACAGGCTCAACGAGCCGGGGCTCGCGGCGCTCGTGTCGGCGCAGGCCAACGATGCGGCGGATGCCCGCGGCAAGATCGTGGCGTATGCGCGTGCCCTCCATCTTGCATACATGAGCGGACGGTACGCCAACGGCGCCGGGACGCTGTTCGGCAACAGGTTCACCCCGGACAGGTGGCTCCGTTTCATGCACATCGTGGACGGCATATCGAACGCCACGTTCGACGACATCAAGGAACAGCTCTGCTCCCGTCTCGGGTGGACGAACGGCATGATGCCGGTTCTCGTCGCCGACCTGCTGCGCGGCGACGCCGGAGCCCCGGTGACGGGTGAACTGGCGCTCCGCTACACGCTCGTCCGGTACGTGAACAGCGTGAACAACTACGGTTCGCGGTACTACATGATGGTCGCGGCGGACGAGACGGACCGTGAAGGCTTCCAGTCCGCGCTTGACGCGCTGTTCGGGGAGCGGCGCAAGGGAGACCCGAACCGCTGGGCGCTTGCGTTCGGGCTCCGCCAGGGCAAGGACGGGTGGGAGACCGCCAAGACCGCTGGCGAGCTGAAGGCGAACCCGACGAAGCCTTCGGAGGCCGTGGTGGCGCTCGTGCAGGACGCCGTCGACCGGCTGAACGAGGGCCGGGCTCTCGAGAACAGGCTGTCCTACTCCGATGCGTACGGCTTTCTGGCGTACAGCGGACGCCGGAGCGACGCCGCCCCTGGCGGGCTTTTCCATCTTCTCAAGGTGGCAGGCGGCGTAAAGGCGGACAGTCCCGCCAAGATCGCCGAGGCGCTCAAGGGACGCAAGATCACGAAGGCTGAGTTCGACGCGCGGACCCCCGAACTCCTCGAGGCCCTTGTCGACTACCTTTCGTACAGCGAGAAGCGGAAGCAGCTCGAGGACGCCCGCGAAGGCGGCAACGCATTCAACTACCTCGCGGCCGACCCGGGCAACACGTCCGCGGGGGACAGACTCGCCAAGGCGGTGAAGAGCGGCTTGCCGCTCCTCGACAATGCCGGCGCGCTGGTCAAGCATTCCGAGGGTGAGCTATGGTTCAACGAAAGGACGCGGGCGCTCGCCAGGATGCACGCGGCGACGCTCGCCGCGTACCGCATCGGCGGTGGCGTCGAGACGGTGCTTGCCCGCGCAAACGCCGCAGTCGCGGTCCATGAGGATCTCAAGTCCAGCATATCGGACCTGACCGTCCCCGGCGACGAGTCGCTCGAGGCCGTCAACCGTGCGCTCCTTGACCTCGCGCCGATGTCGGATGCGTCCTACGACCGCATGGAGCGCGAGTCCGCCGCGCAGACGAAGCTGTTCCTCCTCGCTGCGCTGCAGTCCGTCCCGGGCAAGAGCCCGAAGGAAGTCCTCGACACCCTCCGCAAGATCGCGGAGGCGCAGGCAAGACCCGGCGTCGACACCGATCCGGACGGCGCCGTGTTTCGCATGATGCGGGGCGTCGCCACCCTGTTCGACGTCATGTACCGTCTCGTGTCGACGTCCACGGAGCACTACGCCCCCACGGACGCCGCAGGACGTCGCAGGGGCGCGCCCATGAGCGCGTTCGCGTACTTCTCCGAAAGGAGGGACGGCAGGTACCCGGCGTCGGAGGCGCGGTCCGGGGCCAAAGGCCCGTACAGCGTGGCACGCTATCCCGACGGCGACACCTCGGCCAATCCGCTCTACGTGATCCAGCCCCGGTTCCAGGGCGATGAGGGCCCCGCCGCGGCGCTGGCCCGCGAAGCAGTCGCGGCTATCGTGTCGGACGACGCGAAGAAGCGTGCGTTCTCCGGACGCCGCGAGCGCATCAACGGAAACACCTCCGCGGCATCGTTCGATCTCACCGAAGCCAACCTCCGTGCGTTCATGCAGGAGTATGGCGGCGACGGGGCCAGGGAGCTCAACGCCGAGGTCGAGGAGGCGATTCGCATCGTGAAGGCGATAGGCCCCGTGTCGCCGTATCGCATGTTCAGGGAGATCCTTCCCGTGTACACCGCTATCGTCCACAGGACGACGGGCGAGGCCACCGTGGGTGGGCGCTCACTTGCTCCGCTCCTTGGGGTCCACGGCGAATGGTCGCGCCATCAGGTCGCGAACGACAATGCGTGCAGGCCCCTCGTGGACGTCTACCTCGGTGCGGAGACGGCACCCGTTGACAAAGCGGCGCCCCCCGTGCTCGACGAGAACGGCGACCCGAGATACGGGGGTGCAGGCCGCTCCAACCCGGAGCACCGTTCCGTCGTCGACGTGTTCGCGGGCGACGGGTTCGTCGCCGACGTCGCCGGGAGGCTCAATGTTGGCGGCATCCGCGAGGAGGCCGCGAGGAACGCCCCCTCCCCGAAGCTCCCCGAGGGCGTCACTCCGTCCGAAGTCGCCAAGCGCCATGCACAGGCGCTCCAGGCGCTCGCGGGGTCCTGGGCGACGGTGCGGTACACCGGCGAGAACTCGTTCGTCCTCGAGGGCAGCCTGCGCGGCGGAGTGACCGGCGGCGCCCCGAAGACGCAGCGCATCGCGATCTGCGTCTCCATTGGGGACGATGGACTCATGTCGGTCGAGACCGACGAGCAGGTCTCCATGTTCGCGAGCTCCCGCGCGTACGCCGCGTCGTTCGCGGGGACGGACGCCGCGAAGGCGATGGGCGTCACGTCGGCGGATGCGTTCCTGGCCCTCCCGGAGGACGTGAGGAAGTCGATAGTGAAGCGGTTCAGCGTGGGCGCAGCGTCGGCGAACCGGCCCGTGTTCACCGTTACCGGGAAGGGGATGCGCGTCCTCACGGGCGCGATACGTATCGCCGGCTCGAAGCAGGAGACCCAGCTCTACCATGAGTATTTCCACTCGATGATGGCCATGTTCCGCGGCCTTGGGCTCTTTTCCGTCGCGGACATAAGGGCTCTGCAGGACACGTTCGGGAAGCCGCCGCCCGGCAGCGGCATGCTGTTCGACGAGGAACGCGCGGCCGAACGGTACAGGCAGTGGGTCGAAAAAGGCACCGAGACCCGGGAGACCAAGGCTGTCGAAGGGGTCTTCAGGAAGATATTCAACGCCATCGCCGCGCTGCTGCGGTCCATCGTGGACGGGTTCAGCTACCGGAGAGGCGAGACCGCGGCGGAGGGCAAGTTCACCCGCAACGAAGAGCTCCTCTTTTCGTTCGTCACCGCCGGCGTCGCCGCGAGGTCCAACGAGCGCATCGCGGAGCTGGAGCGCGTGGCGGTGATGGACGGGGAGCGTCTTGACGTCCGGGGTCAGATCGACAGAGGGGTGAAGCCCGAGGGTGTCGGGCTCGCCGACGTGGAGCTCGGGACGGCCGCGGACATCGCCACCCGGCTGCGATGGGACAATCCGTCGGATCTCGTGGTCGAGAGGACCGCCGATGGCGTGTGGGTCCCGCGCGAGCTGACCGATGACGACTACGGCGAGGACGGCGGGCTGAAAGAGGGCATCCGACCGGCGACGCACAGGGAAGCCATCGACTTCATGACAAAGAGGATCCAGCTGTCCGCGGAGGAGCTGGGCGTCGCCCCCCATCCGGACCCCGAGGTCGGTCCGCTTGTCAAGGGCAGGTATGACAGACTGAAGGCCAAGGCCGTCGAGCTGCTGTCGGCGGAAGGGGCGCTCGACGCCGAAGCGCTGTCTTCGGTGCTCGGCGAACTGGCCAAGATGGGCGGCAGCCTGGAGGCAGGCTTCACCGATCTTGCCCGGGCGTACAATGAGGGCAGCCCGCAGCTGGACCAGGTCGCAGAGACGAACCTGGCCGTGACGGTGGGCGTTCCGCCCGTGGGGTCCGAGACATTCCCGTTCTACGGCGCCGGGCGCACGCTCGCGGAGATATGCACGGGCAAGCTCAAGGAATCGCTGCCGTACGACACCGAGATGCTGAAATCGAAGCTGTTCGGCGGAGACGTGAAGCGTCTTGCGTCGAGGCTGACGGAAAGCGCGAAGGGCGTCATCGTCGCCGGATTCCGCGACGCCCTCTCCGTGCTCAACCCGGAGGCACTCGGAAAGTTCTCCCCGGACAGGTTCCAGGATCGCCTTGCGTTCGAGCTTCTCCTGTGCGCCGCGCAGACGCTCGACCGCATGGTCGTCACGGACAGCGCGGGCGCGAAGGAGCGCGCGTTCCTGCGCGCCGAGGGCGAGGCCCCCGAGCGCAAGTGGCACGCGTCCGCATACGACGTGTCGTCGTGGATCCTCGCGTCCGGCGGCGTGGACCCCGTGTCCATCGTGGCCGACACGGTGAAGAGCCTGAACGCGCTCGAACACATCAACGACCCCGACGTGGAGCCGCTCGCCGTGACGTGCCGCGGCGTGCTCGACCGGCTCCAGGAGACGCTGTCCGACCCGTCATCATACATCGGGGAGCTGACGAAGGCCACCCAGGCCATCGACGGGCTCATCAAGGGCTTCGCCCCCGGTGTCAAGTTCTCGGGCAGGGACGTGGACGGGTCCATAATGGACTACGTCCTCGCGGACAGGGGGACGTCGGACAACCAGGCCACCGACGAGAACCTGAAGGTCTACGGGGCCATAGACGCCGCGAACGCCGGACTCCCGTCGTACCGCGCCGCGCAGGACGCGCTCAAGCTCACGTTCGGCGCCCTGTACCGGGCGATGGCGATGGTGAAGTTCCACCGTGAGCTCGGCTTCGTGCCGCCGTCGAAGGCGGACCTCGACTTCGAGCGCCGCATCCGCGAGCAGAACCGCATCGCCGCAGCACAGTCCCCGGCGGAGTGGTTCGCGACGCACGCGATCGGCGAGTCGAACCTCCTGGACAACGAGGGTCTCGTCGAGTTCTACGACCAGCCGTTCTTCGTGGCGGACAACATGGACGCGTACCTCGCGTCGACGATCCGCCCGCGCTTCGGGACAACGGAGTTCGGGGACGCGGTCAGGGCAGACGGACACGAGTACGCAGGGCTCATGTACGAGATCAAGGACCTCGACAACTGGCAGGCGTGGGCCCTCGGGGACGCCATGCTTCCGGGGAACGAGCTCCTGCTCCCGGTTCTCAGGGGCGGACGCTTCGCCGTCGACTCGGGCAGCGTGAAGTTCCTCGGCGGCAAGGGACGCCTCGTCGGCTTCGACGCGTACAACCGCGTGACATGCGGCATCTCGCTCACGGAGGACGAGGTGCGCGACGTCGACTGGTTCAAGAAGGCGCTCGCGTTCAAGATGGGTGGCTGGAACGATGTCATCACCGGGCTCGACCGCATTACGTTCCGCCAGAACGACGCGCTGCTCCCCGCGAAGTGGAGCGATCTGCTCGGCTCGTGCGACAGGAAGTTCTTCGGCGGCAAGGAGTACATGTCGCGGTTCGAGATGACCGTGCACCGCATGCCGCACCAGCTGCACGGAAATCTGCTCGGCGGACAGATGAACTTCGGCGAGGAGTTCGCGTCGGCCGCGCACGCGGCGCTGAAGCGCGTGGCGGACGAGTACTCGGAGCTGTGCCGCAAGGCGGACGCCGCGACGCTCTCGCACGACGAGCGCATCCGGTACGAGTCGTTCGACTTCAACGCCGAAGTGATCGAGGAGCTGGAGTCGAAGGGTCTCGTCGTCGCGCGCCGCCGCAAGGACGGGCGCGCCTATGAGTGCGTCGTCAGGCTCGGCACGGACCGCATCCTCGAGTGGTTCAAGGGGACGGAGGCGTACAGGAAGATCACATCACCCGAAAGGTGGGCCAAGACGGGCCTTTCACAGGCTGAGGTCGAGGCGATGTTCACGCCGGAGGCCCTCATCGCGCCCATGCGCGACAGGTGGAACCGGCTTTCGCGGTTCGTCCGCGAGCATCCCTGGATGACGCAGGGCGACGCGAAGCACCTGACGGCGTTCGGGACGCCACTGCCGTTCTTCCAGGGGACGGGCGTCTTCATGTACAACGCTGTCCGCGCGGCGAGGGCGGAGAACCGCAGGACGCACGTCGACTCGCTCGGCGACATGGAGTCGAGGTGGTTCGCGGCCGTCACGTCGCTCGCGAACGGACGTCGCATCGGCGACGCACCCGCGGGGACGGAGGCGCAGCTCCGCGCCGCGAAGGGCGAGGAGCACACGACGCTGTCCGTGTTCAGGGACCTCATCGGCGCAAAGGACCTCGAGCTCGTCGAGCTGAAGCGCGCCCTCATAGCCGGCGACTTCCGCCCCGGCGGGAAGTACGCGGACCGCACGGCGCGGTACGGGATCGACCTTCCGCCCAACCCGACGCTCGCCGCGATACACGACGAGACGTACCGCCTCATGGTGGAGCGCGCGGAGCTCGAGGCGACCGGGGACACCGCGCGCGACGTCCCCATCGACCTCCAGGCGTGCATCGACAGGTTCCAGGAGCACAGGGCGGCCTCGGGTCTCACGGGAGGGCTCGGATGCTCGCCCGCCGCCATGTACCGCGCCTACGGGACGCTGCCCGCGAACCATCAGCTCGGGCACATGGTGCGCAAGGCCGCCGAGGGCGTCACGAACGCCATGGCGCACAGGGGGACGTTCATGTCGCTCATGACGACGCCCGCGCCGGACGGATCGCCGGTCTACTACATGCGCCCGGCGGACGACGCCGCTGCGACGTCGGGGATCCCCGACCAGTGCTGGGAGCAGATCGCCCGGTGGTGGGCGGCGTACCATGGGCTCAGGTACGACCCCGGGAAGTCCGGCGTCCAGAACGCCCAGGCCATCTACGACAGGCTCGGGGAGATCGGGGACAAGGGAGGGCGGACTGGCCACTGGCGCATACCCCTTGGCGTCGGCGACCACCGGCATCACCGGTACGTGCCGCTCGACGGCGACAGGGGCGAGCTGGCGTCCGTCACCGGCATCATGTGCATGGAGGACGAGAACCTCGGGGAGGATTCGTCCGCCATCAATGCGCTCGCGAAGGGCGAGGCCGTCGGGTACATGCGGCAGTTCGTGGACTCGGGCCGCGCGCAGAGCTTCCTCGCGGTTCGCAAAAACATCCACAGGGCGCTCAGCTGGTCGAAGTCCATGTCCGTCGCGTTCTCGCTCTTCTTCCCGCTCGCGACGCGCTTCGAGTCGCCGATAGGGGCGATAGGGGCGATCCCGACCCTGATGGGCAACGTTAAGGGAGGCCCCGACTTCGTGCGCGAGCACCCTGAGATATTCAACTTCCTCCAGGGGCACGTGTTCAAGGGCAAGGGCTGGATCACCAAGGACTTCATAGGCTTCAGGGACTACCGCGACATGATGGACAGCCGCGATCCGTTCCTCGCCGAGATGGTGTCGTGGGTGCATGCGCTGGGGCTCTCGTACTCCGACGACCTCGTGAACCCGATGGAGCACTCGAAGGCCATCGTGGCGAACGACATAAAGAGCCTCGAGAGCCTCATGCGGAAGGCGGGGTGGGCGCCCGGCGTCGTACGGAGATTCCGCAACTTCGCGGACGCCGTCCTCATCCGCCCCGGCGACAAGGCGTTCCGGTACGCGCTCAACGCGACCAAGCTCGCCGTGGTGTCCCAGCTCGCCATGAAGCTCCGCCACGAGGCGCAGGTCCGCGGCAAGGCGTTCGACCCGATAAGGGACCTCAGGAAGTACGCGTCCTACGTGAACGCCGAGGTGGGCGGCATCGACGAGAGGCGGTACGCATGGGCGCACCCCGCGATGCGGAACATCCTCAACTGCCTGTTCTTCTCCTGGCAGTGGACCCGCGGCGCATGGGAGGCCGGCGGCGGGAACGTCATCGAGGACTTCGTGTTCGGCGGGCACTCGGCGACGCGGGAGGAGAGGAAGTACATCCTCGGGCGCTGGGCGCGCATGTACGGCGAGATAATGATAGGCGTCCCGCTCCTCATGCAGATGGCGTCCATGGCGTTCGCGAAGTGCCTCGGCGGCGGGGACGATGACGACGACCGCTGGTTCACATGGCAGAACGAGGGGAAGGCCAACCTCTCCGCGTTCGACATAACCCCGCTCATGAAGGCGGTGCACAGGCACGAGGACGTCGCGGGGATCGCCGGGCGCATCGGCGGGGCGCTCGTCGGCATGAGGCGCTTCGGGTGGCTCGGCGCGGCGGGCGGCGCCCTGCTCGGCGACAGGCTCGTCCCGGACTACAGGGGCGAGGACGCCGCCAACCAGAAGACGAAGGCGCGCAGGTACTACATGCACTTCGGCAAGCAGGGCTGGGAGTTCTTCCGCTGGTTCGACAGGCCGGGGCAGCAGTTCGCCGGAAAGCTCTCCATGCCCGCGCAGCGTCTCATCGAGGGCTTCCTCGGGCGCAACCTCACGTACATGGACCACGGGCTCGCGTGGGACGACATGGGCCCCGTGGAGCGCTGGCTCAACCCGTCGCTCGACTCGGCGTCCGTGAACCTCCTCAAGGCGTTCCTGCCGTTCTCCGCGGGGCAGATGATGTCCTTCGGCGACGCGGGGTTCCTGCCGATCGTGGGCCCCGTCCAGATGGGCGCCTCGCAGACCGCGGTCCAGAAGCGGCTCGAGAGAGCCGTCGAGGCGTGGGCGCGGAACGACAGGGCGGCGTACTCGTGGGGCGTGGACCGCAACCCGTCCAGGGGCAAGAAGAAGGCGCGCATGCTCGCCGGCAGGTTCCCCGACATCCTCGAGGACGCGAGAAGGAACGGGCTCGACCCGGAGGCGCAGCTCAACACGGCGCTCGGCACGGTCGCGTCGAAGCTGTACGGGCGGCTCTTCTCGCTTCTCCCGGAGAAGGCGGACGGCGACTACGACGTGAAGGCGGTGGAGCGCGTCTGCCGCCAGCTGAATCGCGTACTCTCAAGGAAGGCGGACGTCCTGCAGTCCGTCAAGAAGAAGCTCGACGACCGCAAGGGCGCGACGTGGAAGGACCTGCCGCTGGAGATGCGCAGGCGGTACAGGGATGTCATAGCGCGCGAGATGGGCGACCCGTTCGGCGGCGAGCCGTCCATGCCTATTAAGGCGCCGGAAAGGGAGGAGTACTGACATGAAAAGACTGGTTTTCGCGGCCATCCTGGCCCCGTACGCGCTCATCGCGCGGGTTTCGGTGTACGACGTGTGGCTTTCCCTGCACGTCCCCGCCATCGTGGACAACTCGCAGTCGCTCGGGAAACGGGTGTACAGGACGCAGAGGCTGAGAGGCACGATGACGGTGAAGGACGGGGCGTGGGAGCCCACCGTCACGTTCACCGCCCTCGAAAACCGCTCGCACAGGGTGAGCGGGGAGTACGTCTCCTACGACGTGGAGACGGACAATGTCGGCTGGCACGCGATAGGCGACAACAGGACCGGCAGGTTCAGGAAGGCGAGCGTGTTCCTCTCGATTGAGGCGACACCGAGCTACGCCCTCGCGGACGGCGAGGACAACACGCTCGTCCTGACGCTCGCCGGGTGCGGCGCCAGCGACGCGAGGCTGACCGGGTACGCAAGCGGACAGCTCGGGTGCGGGTGCTACGCCTACGGGCACGTGAGCCCGACGAGGATATACGGAACGGACACCGTTGTGGACACCGCCGCGGTGTGGGGGACGTGGAAGGCGACGAGAACGGAGGTCAGGCCATGATCATGGGACCGGTCGAAAGGGCGCAGCGCGATGCGCAGCGCGCCGAAGAGAGAAGGAAGCGCAGGGAGATCATGCTCGCCGCGCAGACGGGCACACCCGTCACGGGCTACGGGCTCTGGAAGCAGCGCCGTGACGCAGGGTGGACGGAGTACACCGACGAGCTGGGGAACCGCAGATGGAAGCCGCCTGCCGCGGAGGCGCAGGCCAAACCCGAGGAGAAGCCCGCCACCGTGCAGCGCAGCCCCGAGGAGAAGCCCGCCACCGTGCAGCGCAGCCCCGAGGAGAAGCCCGCCACCGTGCAGCGCAGCCCCGAGGAGAAGCCCGCCACCGTGCAGCGCAGCCCCGAGGAGAAGCCCGCCGCCGTGCAGCGCAGCCCCGAGGAGAAGCCCGCCGCCGTGCAGCAGGACGGCGGAGACGTCAACGCCTTCGGGTCCTTCAAGCAGAACATCGCGTCGGGGCTCGTGCGCAAGATGGACATCAACGGCAACTGGCGGTGGGTCGATCCCATCAGGAAGGTCCGCGCCGACACCGGCATGCCGCTCAACCCGGGCCGGACGGCCGGGGGCACCGTGTCCGTGCAGCCCGACTCCGCGGCGAAGCCCCCGGACACGTCCGCAGAGGGCGCCCAGCCCACGCTTTCGGACGACAAGGCGGCCCAGATAACCGACGTGAACGCGCCGACCGTGGAGACCGAAACATCCATGGGGACGATCGGCCGGCAGACGACGGAGACGCAGCGCGCGGCAGACCGGGCGGAGGACCCCGGAATCTCAAAGGCGGCCCACGCTGTGGCCGACGCCAACATCAAGGCCTGGACCACCGAGATGGAGAACCACGCCGCGGACGAGCGCGACGCCGCCGTCGCCAACATGATCGCAGGCGTCGGGCAGGACCACGACTACACGCCGCTCAACACGCAGATGGAACGCCAGCGCACTGAGGAGGTGTCGCTCGCGTCGCTCGATCAGTTCATGCCGGAACAGCGCCCGCCGGAACGGATGCAGCCTGACGGGAACGATGACGAAGAGAAGGACCAGGCCGCGTCCAAGGCCGGCTACGCGGGCAGGTTCGACGTGTCGAGGAACTTCCTCGCCACCGACAGGGTGCCCGACTCGATATTCGGGTACCCGGTCGTGAGCCGGGAAGAGGACTACACGGAAGAGGACATCGCGTTCTTCAAGGACCACCCGGAAGCCGGGGGCTACTATGACCTCGGGGAGAGTCAAGGTGATGAGAAGCAAGGCGCTGTAAGCGCGGGGGTGCCAATGCTTTTTGGCGTCGTACCTATAGGGCCTGCTGGAACCAGAGCGATTGACAGGGCAGTACCGGGAGGTTCACGGAACGCTGGGGAGCTTGCCAGCGGAGTAATGGCGTCTAAAGGCTTAGTAGTTCCCGACCCGCCGCTCAGGAAAGACGGGCTCGCTCGACTATGGGGAGCAAATATGACCCGATGGTTTGGCGGTGTTGACGGGGACAAGGTCACCCTAGGCGATGTTTTAGACTTCACTGATCACGGGGGAGGACGTGTTCTCGCTAAAGCGTATCCTTGGTTGCCAAGTCTACCTGTCGGATCGGAGGACTTTCTCAGAGATAGCAAGGGAAACCCACTTCGCGGGGTCTTCCATGCTTACAGAAACCCCCAACCCATCGACAGAGCACATGGGGCGATCACTATCTCCCGTGAGTCCGATTGGAGACAGGAGACAAACGGAAAGAGTGACGTTTGGACTACGATACTCCATGAGATGGTACATGCCATACAGCAGGCCGACCCTGACATGCTCCCACTCCGATATGTGCCAGAGACGTACGCTCAAAGCCTGGATGAATGGCAGTCCAGAGTAACCGAACGGACGGCTGACTCTCGCGCAAAGATCACCGCCGGATCCGCAGAGTCCTATGGTAAACAAGTCATGAGTTCAGCTTTCCGTGAAGGGAACCCTAACGTACCGGAAGACCCGCTTCCGTTGGTCATAAACGTGGAAAAGAAGGGAGACTGATGATGAACAGGAGAAACAGGGTTCCTGACAGCGTCTCAATGGAGACGCCGAAGGACGCCAAGGGCGGCAAGGCGTCCAAGTGGACCTGGGAGACCTACAGGTGGCACCCGAAGAACGGGCACATCGACCCGAAGAACATCAAAGGCACTGGCATCGCGTTCGATGAAAGGGACCGCGCCATGCTGCCAAAAGAACTGCGGAAAGAGTTTGAAGCCTGGATGGACGAGCTCGCCGATCCGAAGGGCGAGTGGACCCTTGACAACGGGCGGAAAGTGACGCCCCGGTCGGCGCTCGTGCCGAAAGACTGGCGGACCGACACGGAGTACAACCGCGACTACGATTTCGTGCGCGCGTTCCTCGCCGCCCGCGAGGACCCCGAGCTGGCCAAGGGGATTGTGGCGCCCCTCGACCACGGCGAAGAAGGCTACTGGCTCCACATGAACGATGTCGGCAAGCTCCCCACGCATCCCACGTTCTCCACGGATTCCTATTACGCGAGGGATCAGAAATACGCTCCGCTCGCGGGAAGCTGGGAAGGGGAGACGTACATCCCCGGCAAGGCGGAGAGCGAGGTGCACGAGGACGCCAAGGGCGGCGACACCGGCCCCGCGGAAGATGAATCAATTCCCGAAACGGGCGGAGAACACGCTCCGCAGGGTGGCCCGCGCATCGTCATCAACCCCTCGACCTTCCGGAACAAGAAGGACGCCCTGTGCGTCGCGTTCAACGAGGCGTTCCGCCTCGTCATGGAAGAGATGGGCTTCAACCCAGTCTCGGAGCCCACGGAGGCGCAGAGGAGGTTCTTCAGCGACACCGCCTACCGGGATGACGAGCTTCAGCTCAGGCGCACGATACTCGCCCGCATCTGCACGTTCGACACGTCGGTGAAGGACCCCACGGACGAGCAGCTCCAGGAGGCCGTCGAGTTCCTCGGCTCCGTGCTGGAGGCCGGGGCCCCCCAGAACGACTGGGAGCGGCAGGCCGTCGAGAGGCTCAGGGACGTCATCGCCCAGGTGGCGGAGAAGGGTCAGCGTGCAAAATCGGATTCTACGACACCGCAGAAGGCGGCGTCTGAAAGCAGAGCGTCCCGCGCTGACGAACCGCTGACGCCGGACGACGATGTGACAATGGCCGCCGGCGGGCTGCAAATGTAGATCTTACGGTCTTTTGCGCGCCATGCGGCCTGCAGGTCGATGTTAAGCCGTTCCCGGCGCCCGTGCAGAACGTCATCGAAGAAGCCCAGGGATTCCTCCGCAGCCTGGCGGGACAGCGAATAGCATGCGGTCATGTACAGGGAGCCGCGGCACCGTTCCACTTCGTGCCACAAGCCGGCGCCCCTCACGTCCCCGCGGGCCCCTCCCCAGCAAAGTCTCGCCTCATCGGCATCGTCCGGCAGGGCATCCAGCACCGCCTGAAGCCGTTCCGTGTCCAGAAGGAACCGCACGTCGTCCTCGACGACAAGCAGGCGACGACATGGAGAACCCAGGAAACTGCGGTACGCGTTGCGGTGTGCGACGAACAGGCCGCGGGGGAATCCGTCGGCGTCGTTGGGGACGTCGGGATTCGATAGCACCGTTGCGTTGCACTCGATCCTTCGGAGCTCCTCAAGGGCCCCCAACAGCCGACCAGCATATCTAGGGCACGAAAGGAGAAGCTTCATGTCAAACTTCGACCAGTCCATCAGAAGAAGTCCTCCCTCAGCCGGTTCAGCGCATCCTGCGTCCGCGACCATCCGCGCAGCCGGTTGTCGTAGCCCAACGCCGACTCCGCTATCGCCATGTTCTCCTTCGAGAAGTCTCTCGTGTACAGCATCCCGTCGCTTGTCGGGACCAGTTCGGCGCCGGTCTTGGAGCGCGACGCCATCGCGGTGACGAACACGTCATCGTCGTGCGGGGCCTTCTCTGCGGCTTCCGCCGGGTCTGCGTCCGGAAACCCCGGCGGGTACAGCATCCCGGCCCAGTGCTCCAGCACGGCCGTGCGCGGGTTCACGGGCTGCGGACCGCCCTGCACGTTCAAGCTCGTGAATAGCCGCGCCCTGTCCGGGCTACCCTTCGCCAGGCTGTACCTTATCTGCTCGCCTTTGCCGACAGGGGCCAGCATGCGCAGCGCACGGCACAGGATTCTCCCGGGGAACGTCCAGGACCAGCCGAGCAGGTCCGCGACCATCGAGTCCGGGTATGCCCGGTCGTCGTCGACCACGATCAGCGTGGCGTCCGGGTGGGCCTTGCGCGCCAGGGTCCACTTCGTGTTCGATCCGTGGTCCTTCGGCGCCGTCAGAAGCTCGACGTCCCCCGCCCACGCCATCTCACGGATCCCCTCGGGCATGTGTGGAACCGCATCCTCCTGGAGCGCAAGGCATACGCCGGAAAGGTTATGGCGCACGGCGAGCCTGCAATGGTGTCTCACGACGTCCAGTATGTGCGGCAGCCGGGCCGGTATCGAGGTGAACGATATGTACACTTCCCTCTGTTTCACGCCTTCTCCCATCTGCACGGCTCCGGGAACCGCGCCTCCATCCATTTCCTGAAGTTCGGCGTGCCGGACGACTCCAGCACGCTCACGAAGCCGTCGCTGTCCGCGGCCCACGCGTCGATCTCGCCCTCGCCCAGGTCCGCCATCAGCTTCCTGTCGCGTATCGGCGTCCCGCGTATGGACGGGTCCCTCATGCGCGCGGCGGCGATGAACAGCGAGGACGGCTCGTAGCCGAACGGCGTGGACGCATGGTCGCCCGCGACCTTCACCACGGTCGCGAGGTCCACCGCGTCGAGGTGCGTGTCGAAGTGCCCGCTCCAGTTGTCCGCCGGCCACCCGAGCCGGTCGAACAGCGCGCGCGTCGCGGTCATCGAACCGCGCCAGTTGGTCATGCGCCAGCCCACCGCGCGGAACGTCCATTCCGTCGGGAGCGACGCCCACACGCCCGTCCGCGAGAACCACGGCAGGGTGTCGGCGTCGTACGGCGTCAGCACGAAATGGTCGTCCGACGCGTACAGGCACGGGCCCGTCACCGCGCCCTCCGCCATGGCGGACAGGATCGCGCGCAGGATGTTCTGCTGCTTCCTCGGGTGCGGCGAGTCGCACGGGACGCGCACCACGTCGTCCGAAAGCCAGTCCGGGGGTTCCCCGGCGACCACGACGCGGCCTATGTTCGCCATGTTGGCCGCGTGCGACCGGAGGCTCATGCGCAGATCCCAGCCGTCGCCGCCTCCCCTGTACGCGTACAGAAGATCCGTCATGCGCACAGCTCCTCGAGAAGGTCCGCGATGTCGCCGAGGTCCGTCTCCGGGTGCAGCCTCCGCAGCGCGCGCACGATGCGCACGCCCGCCGGCGTCCCCGAGACCACGCGCCCCCTGGGGCTCGAGCGGTCCTGCCTTATCCTCACGGTGTGCTTCACGGCGGGCCCCGGGCCCGCGTCGGACAGGGCCTTGCGCAGCATGGCCTCCGGCGGGACCCTTTCCGGCCCCGTGAACCTCATGTACCGTCCGTCCGGCGTCACCAGCCCGACCTCCTGCGCACACGCCACGTCCTCGGTCCTCGTGACCAGGTTGACGAGCCCGAGATAGTCGTCCACCTCGTACACCGTGGTGCCCTCGTCGGGGTCCACGCCCGGGAGCGCCCTCGAGATGTACGCTATCGTCGCGCCTTTCGCGAAAGGGGACTGGCCTACCGTGACCCTGAACCCTCCCGTCCATTCGCCGTCCATCTTCATCCCTCCACGACCGCGATTATGTCGGAGACGCGCACGAGACGGTATATGGTCCCGTCTATGCGCACGCGCCTTCCGGCGTTCGGATCGCTCAGGACGGCGCGGTCGCCCGGCCCGAAATCCACCTTCTCGTCCCGCCCCACGGCCACCACCAGGTAGTCGAGGTACGGCGAGCCGCGCGGGCGCATCACGATGACGCCGCCCTCCACGGCCTCGTCCTGCTCGTCCAGCAGGAGGACGAACCTCTTTATCGGCCTGACGATCATTTCGCCTTCCCGAAGCTGTTCTTGGCGCGCAGGGCGAAGTTGACGCGCCTCAGGCGCTTCTGCTCCGCCGCGGTGCGCTTGTCCTTCGCCCGGAGGCGCGACTGCTCCGCGCGGAGCGAAGCCTTCGTCCTCCCGTCGAACATGCCCTTCGCCGACTCCGGCGTGTGCATCTTCTTTCCCCAGCTCATGCCGGACCTCCGTGTGCGACGATCGCACGATAGAGCGTCTGCGCAGTGACGCCGCTTCCGCGCACGTACGCCTTCCGCACCCCACTGAAGGGGCGGTGTGGTGAGAGGCCGCAGTATTTGCGGAACGTCTCGCCGCCGTCATTCCCGGCGCGCCGGACGATACGGACCTTTCCATGGTTCGGGTCGCTCATGCGTCCCTCCCCTTCTTGAGCATATCCGCGGCGTCCGTGCAGTCGACGAGGACGTCCACGAGGTCGTCCGCGGCGTCGATCCACGCGTCGAGTATGCGCATCTTCACCGTCTTGCACATGACGAGGCGGCGCATCGCGGCGAGGTAGTCCTCCTGCCTGCCGGGGCCGTTGAGGCCCATCGCGACGTGCGCGACGTAGCTCGTGCGGGGCTTTCCGTCGAACTTGCCCGTCGTCTTCATGACGCGGTACACGTACATGTAGTCCCTCTCGGTCGACAGCCCCTTGACCGTCGACATGATCAGCTTCGACATCGCGGACTTCCTGGACGTCACCGCCCGGTCCACGTCGTCGAACTTGCGCACGAGGTACGATGGATCCCCGAACACGCCTATGTCCTTCTTGCTCATCTCTTTATCCTCTCTTCTCTTTCCAGCACAGCTCCTCGAAGAGCCACTCGACGAGGAACGCGCCAAGCTCTTCATCCTGCGTGCCGATGATGCGCAGGACCGCCTGCGCCGCATGGTACGCCTCGTGCACGAACACACGCGAATCCCACTCCGGCAGGACGACGAACACGTCGCCTCCATCCTTGAGCGTGAGTCCGAGCGAGCCGCCCGACCAGACGCCGACCTCGTCCCCCGCCCGCTCGATCTTCCGCCAGTTGGCGCGCTGGGTCTTCTCCGGCAGACCGTACTGCCTGTACATCTCCGGGTCGAGGAAAAGCCTCTTGAGCTTCTCCTTCGGCCCGCAGAGCACGACCACGGAGCCGCGGAGCACCGCCGACTCGCAGACCTTTATGAACGGCTTCGTCTTCAAAACGACACCTCCACCCCGACCGTGACGCCGAGGCCCTTCGTCTTCCCGTGCCGCTTCCCGCGCTGCTCGACGCGCACCACGGGGACGACGGACGGGGCCTTGCGCCCCCGGGGCGCCAGGGCGCCCTCGGGGACCTCGGGCTCCGGGTACAGCGGGTTCGCCTTAGGCTTCCGCTTCAGCATGATGTCGTCCGGGTCAGTCACCGCGCGCCACCTTTTCAAGTTCACGCTTGAGCGCATCGTGCGCCTTCGTCCCCGCAGAGCTGCAGAGCACCCACCAGGCGTACAGCCCCAAGACAACGAAGACAACCGGCCAGAACAGCGCGATGAAAAACGTCGCGCCCATCTCATCCTTGTCGGAACGGGGGCGCGCAATCGGCCACCCGTCGACCAATGACCAAACGAACGGAGCCACGAGGAACCCGATGGCGTACACGATCGCGACGTATGCCCAGACCGTCATGTCGCGTACCTCCTCTCCACCTTGCCGATGAGACGGTCGAGGTACCACCTCGCCTTCTTCAGGGACTCGACAGGCGTCTTGTCCGTGTAGCGCCACACGTACTTGATGACGTTCGCGACGCAGATCGCCTCGTCGGGCGGGCACCCCGTCACCGCCGCGTCCAGCGCGTCGATGCACTCGATGCCGCCCTGCGTGTAGTGGTGCGGGTGGTTGACGCTGTCGTCCTTCGGGGCGACTTTGCGCTCCTTGGCCTCTCGGACGTCCGCCATCACTTCACCTCCTCCCAGTCCTCGGCCAGCAGGTCGCAGGGCGTCGGATGCCATCCCGTGAGTATCGTCGGGACGCCGTCGACCTCGAGGTACATGCAGATCGTCCCGAGTCCGTCGATCGACCCGCCGTTACTCTCCGCCAGCTTCTTCAGCTTCGGGTCCTTGCACCAGTCGGCCTGTATCTGGACCGGCGGCTTGAACCAGAGGAACTTGCGCTTGTCGCGCCACCCGCGGCGACGCACCTTCTGTCCAAGCTTCAGGCCGCGGATGGCCCATCCGATGTCACAGAAGCCCATTACCGGTCTCCTCTCCTTCATGTGTCCGCACGCTCATCGCGTCTCCTCGACGTCGCTCACGCTCGGTTCGATCTCGTCGTTCGCCCCGAACCCCGGAAGGTCGGGCTGCTCCGTCCTGGGCTCGAAGCCCGGGAGCCACATCTGCACGTATCTCGGCATGTCGTCCTCCATCACATTTCCCCCAGCACGTTGTCGAGCTGGTCTATGGTATAGTCGAGGTCCGCGAGCGTGGACTTCCGCCCCGCCCCCTTCAGCAGACGCTCGCGCATGGACACCAGGTCCGAACGGAGCGTGAGAAGCGCCACCTCGCACGTCGGCTTCCCTTTGCGCTCGCTGGGCTTGCGCTCAAGCCCCAGGAGCTCCCTGTCCTGACTGGCGGTCCCGCCGATCAGGTCTCCGATCACTTCGCCAAGCAGCCGTCCGGCCGCCTTTGCGGTCTCTTTCGATAATGTCATCTCGTCTCTCCCTTGTATTTCGTCTTCGCGTAGCGGCTCGGCCTGAAGGCGAGCCTCCACGTCTCTATGAACTCTCCTGTCGGTATGCGGTTCCTCCAGGGCCTCCACTCGAAGACCCCGAACCCCACGAACTTCGTGCGCGGCTTCGAGACAAGGAGCTTCCAGAGCCCGTTCAGGGCCCTGTCCGTCTGCGCCTTCGAGAGCCCACTGTATCTCGACAGCCATATGCGGTCGTCCTCTCCGGCGACCCACCGCCGCTCGATTCCACTCGTGTCTATCCTGCCCTTCAAACCTTCTGTCTCCTGATGCCGCGTATTGTACCATAACACCGACGTCGGTGTCAAGGCGTTCTGTGGAGTTTTCATCCGCGCATCGCCTTGCGGATGTACGATCTGCGGTTCGCCTCCTTCGCGAGCTCCGCCCGGCACTCCGCGCAACGCTTGGCGCTGGAGTACATCAGCCGCTCATGCCCGCACCGAGGGCACGTCTTCATGACGTACCTCCCCCTTCTCCGCGAGAACCGGTCAAGCTCCGGCGGCAGGCGTCCGAGGATCCGCCCGGTGTTCGGCTCGACCTGCGTCACGCGGTCGTCGAACAGGTTGAGCATCAGGTGGTCCTTCTGGTGCGTGATCTCCGGGACGAACCCGAGGTTGCGCCAGCACCATTCCTGGATGAACTCCCTCGCCGTCCACCGGTTCTTCGTCGCCCACGGCATGTCCGCCGGGTTGGAGATGCACCAGTGGTTCTCAAGGTACGGATTGGGTCTGTCCTCGGGCTTCGTGCGAGGCGAGACCCTTGCCGTAAGGATCTTCACCCTGAGGCCGCTCCCGACCATCTTCTTCATGAGCTCGACGATTGAGGCAACGGGCTCGCCTATATGGTCGATGCCCTTCCACCCGTCGTACTTCGCGAGCGTGCCGTCCAGGTCGAACCCGTACCAGCCGACGCCCACCGCTCCATGCGTGTCGTTTGCCATGTCCGCTCCCTCGCAGGAGGCCCCGGCCTTGCGGCCGGGACCGCCTTCCTCGATCAGGGCCACTCCCCGAGCGGGGCCTGGAGCTTCTCGCCTGCCGCCGTGCAGAAGAACACGTCGTCGACATTGTGCAGGAGCTCGTCCGCGATGTCCTCCATCAGCGTCGAGCAGAATCCGTTGATGTCGCCCAGGTTGTCGTCGAAGAACTGCACGACCTCGTTCCGGAACACGCAGTACGTAAGGTTCCGGAAGAGCCCCTTGGACACCGGGCGGAGCTGCTTCACGACGGGGTTCCCCTTGAACGCCGCCGCGAGCACGTCGCCCGTGCCGCCGAACTCGGTGCGTGCGCCGGGGTTCGCCGGCTTCACCGTGACCGCCATCGTCACGTTTCCGAACGTGCAGCGGTCCGGCAGGATTATCGCGAGGGCGTCGGCCTTGGCCGCGTCCCCGACGTACAGCGTGACGGAGGGCTTGCGCTCGTCCATCTCGATGCGTATGTCCGGATCCTCGCCGAAGAGGGCCTTCAGCTTGCTCTGCGCGCGGATCCAGGGTGACTGTATCTTCAGTATTTCGTCTATCATCTTGGTTTCCTTGTTTTTCAGTTTGCGGGTCTCCCCGCCTCCGGACGAACGTCCGAAATCCTCTGCCACACGGTGCAGCTCCGTCCGGGCACCACGGTCTGCTGGTACCCGAGCCTCGCCATCTCCTCGTTGTGCCGGCATATGACCGCGACGAGTCCCAGTATGAGCGTCACGGCCAGCGCGATGGCGCACAGGACGGCGCAGTTCACCACGAGGCTATCCTTGTCCATGTCCATCTCTTCTCTCCTTGAGCTTTCTCGCCCTGTGGAGCACGATGCCGTACTTGCACATCGGCCCCTTTCCGCTGTTGGGGGCTGCGCGGAGCGGGCACCACCGCTGCCTCCCCACCCACTTCTCGCACGCCGAGCACCGCGGGGTGTCCCTGCGCGCGCCCGGGAGCTGGTCGAGCCCGTTCTCCATGCCGCGCACGGGGCGGCCCCTCCCCTTGCGGGGCACAAGCTCGTCAGTCATGCCTGACCCTCCGCATCTCCCGCACATCCGAGCCGGGATGTTCATCGAGAAACCGCACGAGCGCGTCGTGACAGGTCTCGGCGGCGACCGCGGTGCTGCCGTAGCGCACGCCGCCGTCTCCGTCCTTGGTCTCGTAGTCTATGCTGAATGTCCATGCCATCTCGATTCTCCATGATGCCCCGCGCACGCCGCCAAACAATGAGGAAACACGGGTGCGCGGGGCGGTTGATTCACTTGCACTTCTTGCCGCTGCACTTGCCGCCCTTGCACGCGGCCTTCGTCGCGGCCTTCGCCGGGGCCTTCTTGGCCACCGCCTTCGTCGCGGCCTTCGCCGCCGCCTTCGCAACCTTCTTCGTCATGTCCGTCTCACCTCCTTCCTCCGCATTCGTGTCGGAGGCTGCGGGGGCCTCACTGAAATCAAAGAACTCCTTGCGTATGCGCTCGATGGTCTCGACGATGTTGTTCATCGTCATCATATCCGCGTAGGCGGGGAGCTCGCGCAGAGCCTCATCAAAGTGGGCGGCGGCCCAGTCCGCATGTGTGGGCGCGGTCCTCTCCTCGATGCAGCGGAGCGCGTCGATAAGCGCCTCCTCGCCATGCTGCTCGAGCAGGAGCCTCGCCTCGCGCGCCACGCACTCGCCCAGCCCCACGGCAAAGTGCTCCTCCGCGCGCACGAGCGCGCCGACGGCGTACCACAGATGCGAAAGGTACCCCGCCCTCACCTCGACGAGGTTGATGTAGGCGGTGCACACGCACACCATGTACGGATCCGGCGCAAGCATCTCCGGCGCAAGGGTCTTCGCCCTGTGGTACAGGGCGGCGGACAGGTGCTTCACCGCGCACTGCGGGCACCCGGGCGTCATCAGTTCGTCAACAACTTCCATCGTCGTCTCCTTCCTTCTCATCGTCAAACGAGATGTCGAACCCCACCGTGAGGAACGACCTCAAAGCAAACGCTATGCCGCATACGATAGCCACGATCGCGATCAGCGCGACCAGCAACAGCTGCCACCAGCTCACTCATGCCTCCTTACGGGCGGGAGTCCGCCCTGAAACACCATGACGAGCGGCTGCTTGCCCTCGTTCTTTTTCTTCTCGGGGTCCTCCCCGTCAAGGCTGGCCACGGTGCCGGCTTCCGACAGTCCCGTGAGCGTATGCTCGACCTTCGCGGCCGCGGCCCACGCCTCCGTCGCCGACTTGACGCTGGTCTCGCCCTCCTCGAGCTTCTCCATCGCCTTGTCGCGCAGCTGCTTCGCCTGCTCGAGCTGCTCGTTCACGATCTGCGTCCGCCTCTCGGCCCGCACCTTCGCGAGCTCCATGACGCTCTGCGTCTGCCGGGCGGCGAGCTCCTGCCTGAGGAGCCGGTCCCACCCAAAGTTGTACGCCCAGATGGAGACGGTGCGCTCGGGGACACCGACGAGCGAGGCCACGTCCTGTATGGCGAGGCCCTTCGTCACGTACGCGACCATCGCGCTCTTGCGCTTCTCCGCGTCCGCGTAGGACGGGTAGAGCTCGGCGACCGCCCTGTCGCCGTCGGGATCCCCGGTCAGCTCGGCCGCCGTCGACTTGAGCAGGGCCTCCCTGTTCTCCGCCACGGACGCCTCGGTGGGCGCGGGCGGCAGGGACGAGTTGTCCGCCACGACGACCTCGCCGATCGGGGTGCCGTGCTCGGTGAGGAGTATGGACTCGTTGGGGTTATCCATGGTGCCGCCTCCCCCACTCAGCCATCAAAAGCGCTTCGCAGATCCCGTCGTGCGGCTTGGTGCACTTCGGGGTCCTGCGGAGGTCAACGCCGGGGAACAGCCTCTGCGCCACCTCAATGGACGTGTTCTTGTCGCTCGTGCAGCTGAACTCCTTCTTCCACTTCTGCGGGCGGACGAGCTCGTACGGGATGCGGAACGCCGTCAGCAGCCCAAGGATGAAACCGAAGTTCTGCCCGAACGAGAAGCAGCTCGTCACGCCCTGGCCGGGCATGGCGCTCACATGCTCGACCACGCAGAAGACCTCGGTCTTTGGGACGTGCATGATCGCCTCGAGATCCTTCTCCGCCTCCGTCCTGCAGAAGTCGAGGCGGCGCAGCTGGTTCGCGTACTCCGTCTCGCTGAACGGGATGAGGATCGGGGTCTCGCGATACCCGAGTATCGCAAGACAGCCATCCTTCCCAGGATCTATGCCTATGAACACTTTCATGCCTTTGGCCGCGTATTGTACCACAACGCCGACGTCGGTGTCAAGCATCCTTGTGGGGATTTTTTCATTTTTGCCTCCTCAGCACGTACGGGATCGACCAGCGGTGCAGCCGCTCGTCGTACCCCAGGTTGTAGCCTCCGCTCTTGTAGAGCGTCAGCAGGTTCTGGTGGAGCGTCCGCGAGTCTATGACCTCCCTCGCGAGCGCGTCGTCGACCGTCTTGATCCACTTGAAGACCTTGACGGCGGGGCCCTCGATTATCCAGCCCTCCGCGTCGCCCCTCTCCGTGTCGTCCTTCGTGCCCGTCGTCTCCTCGATGCACGCGTCGAGGACGTCGACGAGGATCTGCGTAAGCCCGTTCTCCGCCGACGCCTGCGCCATGTCGGAGTGCTGCACGGCCTTGACGCCGAAGCGCTCGTCCCTTATCTCGGCGGGTATCTTCCACCCGAGCAGGAACCGCGCGAACGCCGGGAGCTCCCCGGAGAGCCACGCCTGGTTCTCATCCGTGGTGCCGAAGGAATACTTGGCGCCGCCGAGGCGAAGCATGGTGAACTTGTCCCTCGTCGACATGTCGAGGTCGGGGAGAACCGAGAGCGACTGCGAGTCGACGTTCGACAGGATCACCACCCTGCCGGGCCACGGAAGCCCCTCGACCGCCGAGCCGAACTTCGCCTCGCACCGGACGCGTCCGTTCGCCGCGACGACCTTGAGCGCCTCGGTGAACTTGAGCCTGTCCCTGTGCGTCTTGGAGCCGAGCTTGTCGTCGATGACGTGGACGGGCTTCTTCACCGTCTCGGAGTTGAAGCGGCTACCTTCGAGGTACATCTTGTCGGCGTAGTCCCAGCCGCCCATGAGACGACCGAGGAGCTCGGTCGCGAAGAACGACTTGCCTATCCCGGTCGGCCCGGCAAGGATGAGAACCGTACCGGGGGAGGGAACCTCGGACATCTTCGCCGCGTTCCAGTAGAAGTGCGAGAGCCACGAGATGAGGTGGATGAGCTGCGGGTCCTTCAGGTACTCGAACGGCTGGCCGTCACTCGGGCGGTGGAGCGGGAAGCCGTCGGCCGCCCACTGGTCGAACGTCCCCTGCCCGCGCATGAACATGGCCGTCATGTAGTGGTGGATGTGCGGGAACCCGGAGACGGCGAACGGGTTGTCCCACTCGCAGATCGACGGGTCCTTCTTGTAGCACTCGGGGCAGCTGACCTTCTCCATGTCCTCGGGCGTGACAAACGCGAGGCGGGGGGCAGGCTTCACGACCGTGATGAGCGACGTGTTCAAGACCGACCCCACTCCGGCGACGCGGATCTTCCCCGCCGGGCGGTAGATGACCGGTGCCACCACGTCCACGACGTTGCGCCGCGTGATCGTGTAGAGGGCCCTGTCCAGTTCGCTCATGTCCTCGCCCTTCGCGGGCTTCGTGGCGAGCTTCGCCTCCGCAATGAGGTCGCGGCGCAGCACCTTCTCGGTGCGCTTCTCAAAGTGGACGGGCGTGTCGTTCCTGAAGAAGCGCCAGAACTCGTCCTTCGTATGGCAGTACCAGGTGTCCTCGAAGAACGGGGCCATCGACTTGGCACGGTAGGTCTCGCAGAAGGCGTTGCCCAGCAGGCGAGGCCAGCTCATGAACCCGCCGTCGTGGCCGGTGTAGACGCGCACGCCGTCCTTGGTGAACTGGGCGCCCGACGGGTTGTCGGCGCTCGCGTCCCAAAACCGGACGCACCGGGTTCCGATGTGGATGTCGCGCGGCGGCTCGTGCGCCCACTCGCGCTTCCTGATCTCCTCGGCCACGACCTCGAACGGGATGTCCACCACGTCCTCGACGTACCGCTTCGACTTCGATTCCCACAGCTTCACGTCCCACTGCACGATCTCCTCGTTCGGCACGGAGACCTTGGAGAACTCGTGCCACTCGCGGCCGATGTCCATCACCTGCGTGCATTTCTCGGACTCGGGGTCGTACCCGACGCCCCACCTCACGGCCTTCAGCTTGGTCGCGATGATGTGGATGAGGTCATTCGCGTGGACGTTGCCCGTCACGGCGACCGGACGCTCGAACATCCACACGAGATGCAACTTGCCCGACTGCGAGACACTCCACCACCTCGGCTTGTAGCGACTCGGCGGCTTCGACTTCACGGCCTCGATGATGTCCGAAGTGAACACGCCGTCATAGTCCGCGACCCAGCCATGAAGCATGGCGCACTGGTTTCCAACCGAGACCGTGAACGCCGGGTTCTGCCCCTCGCATAGCGAGAACAGGCAATGCTTCGTCTCAGGGTTCATCCAGCGCGCCTTGTACGCGTCCTTGCCCAGGTTCAGCACGGACTCCTCGACCGGGAAGTCCTCCCAGGGCTTCTCGGAGACCGTGACGTGGTCAGTCGTGAGGTTGGGGAGACAGAAGAACTTCATCGCACCAGCTCCCTTCCGCCGTCGTCCAAGGACCAACCGGGGTCCTTTATCCTGGCGAGCTCGCAGGCAAGATCCCTCAAGCGCTCATCGGCGGTGGCCTCGGAGGGCGGCAAGATCAACCCGCCGGTGCGACGCGTCGCCAACTCGGCTATGGCGCACCCGACCGCGGTCCACACGGGTCCTTTCACACCGATGAAGGTCTGGGGTTCCGGAGCCTCGTGCCCCGGCTTCGAACCGTACGTCCACGCGGGGACCTTTCCGCAACCGCGTCTAAAATGGCCGGACCACCACATCCGCAGGTCATGTGTCCAGTTGTGCTCGGGGGCTACGCCGCGCTCGAACAGGCGACGGCAGACCTCACACCCGTTCCATGGGTCTACTTGTGATAGCGGTCGCATACGTCGCCCTCCACTTCCAGCGCGAGGCCCTTGGTCCAGTCTCTGATGTAGTCCCCGGACGTCATCGTCTGCGGGATGACGGTGCTCGCCTCCTCGGCCTCCTGTTCGGGGACCTCGAACACGATCTCGTCGTACACGGAGAAGACGTACCTCCACGAAGGGTGCTTCTTCTCGATTTCGACGGCGGAGTACGCCATGATGTCGCGGCATGACGCCTGCACGATGTTCTCCATGATGTTCCCGCCCGTGAAGAACGTCGCGGGGTTCCCGCGAACCGTCGTCGCCTTGATAGCGATGCGGAAGGACGGATGCTCGATGCCGTTCTCGTCCACCTCGACCGTCTCCTCCTTGCATAGGTGTGGGTCGAAGTAGCGCTTCACGCGCCCGCTCGGGAGGCGGAACGCGACCGTGGACTTCCCGGCGGCGATGCGCTGCTTGAACACATCCTCGTACTCGCGCCACTTGGCGACGATCTTGGAGTTCGCATTGCGCCAGTCGCTCACGATCTGAAGGGACCGAATGAGCTGTCCCACCTTGGTGCGGTTGCGCTCGGAATACAGGTCCCCCTTGATGCGGGCCACGTTCCGCAGTATGAACAGGAGTCTCCGGTCGAGCTCGGGCCACTCGTCGACGGGGACGGAGGGAAGTTCCAGTCCCTGCGACTTGCAGGAGTCGACGAACTTCGCCGCTCCCATTCCGTACCCAAGGCCGAGAACGCAGCATTTGGCCAATCTGTAGACATCAGGTTTCTCCTTCTTTATCTTCTCGCCGGGCCGGCACCAACCCATCATCACGGCGTTCGCCTGGTAGAGGTTGCCCTCGCGCTTCATCGCCTCCATCATGTGCATGTCGTCCACGAGCCACAGGGAGAAGCGGGCTTCAATTTGGCTGTAATCGTAGATGACGAACTTGTGTCCAGGGCGCGCGATGTACATCCCGCGGATGTTGACGCCCTTCCCGCCGAAGACATGCTCGTCCCCCTGGAGGATCGGCTTGCGCGGCAAATTTAGTAGATTTCCGGCGCTCTTGCCGGAGTCACTCTTGCCGGAGTCGCGGCCTGTATGCGCCCCGAAAAAGAGGAACTGCGGATGAGAGCACCCGTCAGCGTCGACCGAGTCGATGATGCCCTCAATGCGTGCCGAGTGCATGTTGATCGCGACCGCCTTCTGCCTCGCTGCGATGAACGGGACGTCGTCGTGCTCCTTCTGCCAGTCGAGGAACCCGGGGTCGTCCTTCTTGAACGACTTCGGCGGCTCGATGCCGAGCGCGATGACGGCCTGGCGCAGGGCCGGAAGCGACCCCACGGGCTTCTCGGGGTACCACGGGACGTCCGCGACGACCTCGGCGTGGTAGCGCTTCAGCTCCTTCAACGCGGCCTTGGCATACTCGACGTCGACCATCACTCCGCGTATGGTCGCCTCGCGCTTCTGCGAAGAAATCTGCCGCTCGATTTCGGGGAACTCGGAAGAGAACCTCTCCCACAATTCCAGGCACTCGAGCGCGTCGCTGCCGCCGTACTCAACGAGAGCCCGGTATTCTTCGGGCGACAGATCGGTGTCGTGACGCCCGTCCATTGCCGATCTCACCGCCTTGCTTATGTCGCGGCCGAAAAGCTGTTTCATCGCGTCTTTCAGCGAACGCTTGCACAGGAGATACGCCGTCATGTCCGCCGTGCAAACATACTCCACGTCGTCCAGTACGTTCGGGATGATGCCGCGCTTCATACACTCGATCAGACAGCGTTCGTCAAATGAAGCGTTATGGATGGCGATGATGTGGTGGTTCACGCGCTCCCACCACGGGAACGACTCGGGGCGGCCGACGAACAGCTGGACGCCGCTGGCGTCCTCGGACATCATGACGCGGTCCTTATACCCGGGCGTCGGAGTGCCTTCGGGGAACAGACCTCGGCCCGCGATCGCGACGAGATACGGGTTGAACCTCGGATCGGAACAGTACTGGTCGGTAGTCATGCTAGACAGCGAGTAACCGGCCTTCGTGTCATAGTCCGTTTCAAAATCGACGGAGAAGACCTGGCTGTCGGGGAACTTACCCATGAAGCACCTCCCACTTGTACCCGCCTGCGGTCTTCAGGAACCCGTGCAGGACCCGCGAGATGCAGCACCCGCTGGCACCGGTGACACGTGCCCCCTCCTTGAGGCTCGGGAACTCGATCCGGTGCCCGGTCCAGTCCGTTGCGACCACGGGCACCTTGTTCAGCTTGATGGCCCGTCGCGCGTTTGCACTCACGGCCTTCCGGTGCAACTCACGGGTCAGCGGATTGTCAATAATGTTCTCGCGATGCGTCACGTCGCGGAGATTCTCGAGCCGGTTGTCCGACGGGTCACGATTGACGTGGTCGATCTCTCCCTTCAATTCCCCGACGAACACCTCGTACACAAGCCTGTGTACGGACATGTCCAGTTTGAGCGCTTTCGTATGGACTCCAACATGGTAGTACCCGAGGTTATTCCTCGTGCCTTTCCACGGAACCTGCCTTCTCGGTGTCGTGACGAGTCCGTTCCGGCCCACGAACACCTTTCCGTTGCTCTCGGCAACCTCGACGTACTCGACGCCATTTATCTCCTTCCGAAGTTTACCCGCGTGGAAGTGACGCGCTTTCTTATCAGACAACATGTTGTCTCCTTGTTTTTCCAAATGGCGCGAATTGTACCACAGCACCGACGTCGGTGTCAAGATACTTTTTTCAGAAATTTTCTCGAGCTCTCGACGAGCCGCGCGACGACGCGCCGGAGCGACTCCGTCTGCCTCCTCGTGAGCCGTGCGTCGATGGGGTATGTCGAAAGGACGTTCTGCAGCGCGCACCTCGTCTCGGCGAAGAACGCGGCGGCCTCGGCGAAGTCCGGCTTCATGCGCTTCCCGAAACGCGCCCGCCACAGCTGGTCCTCGGCGAACGCCGCCAGGGCGTACACGCCGAACACGGGGCGCTTCAGCGGCGCGCCCGACACGTACCACGCCTCGGCATGGTGTACGAGCCCCTTTCTCGGCCAGAGGAACCGCCGTCCGTCCAGAGCCTCGCGGTACCTCCGCCTGATCCCGTCGCCACACTCGTACACGATGACGACCTTTCCGTCGACCTTTTCCCTTTTCATTCGGTGTCCCTCGCCACAAGCATCTCGACACGCACGTGCGACACGCCCGGTGTCGAGCACACGCGCCTGAACTCGCTGTCAATGTCGACAACCACTGTGTCATCGACGCCGCGCAGGGCGGCCTTCAAGTCACCCGCCGTGCACGGCAGGTCGATTATCCTTTTGCTCTCCATGGGCGCGAATTGTACCACAGCACCGACGTCGGTGTCAAGCGCAAAGAATAAAATTGCTCTCGCTGGCGGATTGTGGTACAATACGCGCCATGAGCACTTCATCATACCCTCAGTTCAGCATAATGAACCCGTCCGACTTCAAATTCAGATCGTCGAACGATGACGCTGCGCTGGACAGTTCGTCGCACGAGGCCGGCAACACGCTTCTGCTTCTGCTGTTGGCCGCCTGTCTGAGAGAGTGGGCGACCGAACTTGAGAATCTCGTCAACGCATGGTCGTCTGTCTGGAACATCAAAAGCAACATCCCGAATATAACACGGCTGGACGGCAACTTTTCAGACTTCCTGACCGGGTGCATTCCATCATGTCGTTACAGCGATGGGTCGATAGGCTGGGCAAAGACGGTCAATCATAGCAGATGGGACCCGGGTCCGCCAGACGACAAAACCTCGACAGCCGACGTGCGCAACAGGTTCATCGAACTCGCGCGGCCAGAACGCAACGGAGAGCCAAGCATACTGCTTTCCGTAAGCGACCTCAAGGCGGCAGTGGCGTTCCTGTGCCAGCCAGGGGAGCAGATGTACTGGGCAACCAGCAATAGCTCTATGACATACGGAACCTTCGTACGCGCAGAATCCAGCGGAACATACACATCAGAACACTATCAGTACGAATACAACAAGGAAGGCGAACGGGTCAGCGAAACAACCATACCACAAGACACAACAAGCATCCCATCAGGTTCGACTGATGGCGCAGTTGGAACCGAAATACAGCTTTCCTCCGAACGAAGAACCAGAACAGACCATCCGGAGAAGACTATAGAGAACGATGACGGATCGTACACTGTAACGACAGCATACTACACTGAAGCCATCTCAGAGAGCACAACTACATACGATGGAATAACATTTACATTTGAACGCCCCATTCCATCTGCATACACGTTGGCCGAAGCCGGCACGCTGTTGTCCGACTGCAGGGTTCGAATTGCCTTCTATCCGTATGTGAGCATCGGCGAGGCTCGAACGCATCCGCCAATATCAAGCTCCACCCCCACATACATTGAACAAGATGTATCACCGTCATACGACAGCCAGAACCACAAACTGACATTCACGGTCTCTAACGTTGCCAGCTTGGTGCAGCCAAGCTGTGCCACAGTCATGGCATCATTTGGTGACACGACATACAAGTACAAAGGTGGTTTGATAGGCTCCGCTGAACTCAGCTGCAAACTCAACCCCCGTCAGCGCATGCTGACCTGACATTCCGGAAATACAGTGCCATGTCAGACATCGTCGACGCGGCAGCGATCTGTCGCACAGACGGGTAAAACAAAAGCCCCTCCATCCGTCTCCGGATGAAGGGGCCTTCGGCGCACCGTCAGAACTCCGTGTCGCCCACGTCGTCCATCGAGGCGGTGCCCGCCTTGACTGACATGAGGAACGCGGCGAAGTCCGCCTTCTCCTCGTCCGTGAACTCCCACGGCTTCCCGTCGCGCATCGCGCGCTCGAAGGCGTGCGTCGTGTACGTGATGCCCTGCTTGTTCGTGGCTTCGCAGGAGTAGATGTGGCACACGAGGCCGTTCACCGACCAGCGGTGCCCCTCGATCGCCTTCTTGTACCCCTCGGCGTCGATCTTCCCGTCGCGCAGCAGCTTCTTCTGCTCCTGCATGAACGCGAAGTCCGCGCGGGACTTGATGTTCCCGAGCGTCTGGTCGAGCGACTTGAAGTACTGCTTGTCGAACTCCATCCGTGCCGTCGTGTAGAGACGGTCGCCGATGGGATAGACGCGCAGGTCGTCGCTCTCGAGGGACTCGGGCACGGGGACCAGCATGAGGAGGTAGCAGAACCTCCCCAGGTTCGCCCTCATCTTCGGGCGCCCCGTGTCGGCCCACGTCTCGCCGGTCGGCTTGAGCGCGAGCGAGAAGCCCTCCGCTGCCGCGGCCGTGAGGCACGCCTCCTCGGTCATGGGCTTCCCGTCGGCGTCCTGCTGGCCGACGATCCAGCGCTTGGGCGCCACGTTGTTGCCGGGCGAGTACGGGCGGTCCTCCTTGAATCCGTCGATCTTGTCGAGGATGATCCCGTAGATGCCGCCGTCCTTTCCGGCTTCGGCGACCTTCACGTTCGCGTCCTTCGACCTCCCGACGTAGAAGGCGCCCTCCTCGGGCTTGCCGTTCCTCGTCTCGCCCGTGCGCCACTGGCTCATGCCCTGGCCGATGCGGATGAACGGGAAGTCCAGCTGGACCCCCTGCACCTGCACCTCCGTCGACACCGCCGTCGGTTCGACGGTGGCGACCTGCGTGGACTTGGCGTCCACGACCTCTTCCTTTGTTTCCTTGTTTTCCTGTGTGTTTCCTTTGTTCATCTTGGGTTTCCTTGTTTACCATCCCTCGGCACCATGCCTCGGGAATCGCCTGCGCCCCGGCCTTCCGGTGCGCTGAGGGAACCCATGGTCTCCCTTTCCTTTTGTTCGATTCTCAGAACCTTGCGGGTCCGCGGCGGGACGAGGCAGCCGTTCTGCCACCTCTTCTCGATCTCGGACCTCGCACCTTTCGCAACGATGAGGGCGCAATCTATCCGGCTATGCAGCCGTTGCGTCCTGTGGGCGTTCCGGCAGACAACCTCCGCCTTCCGCAGCAGAAGCGCCGCCTCGGCGAGGTATCTGTCGATCTTGTCGAATCTCGTCCTTGTCAGTATCTTCACTTCGCCTCCATTGACAGCAGCTCCGCCCGCGCCTCGAGCGACACCCTGCGCGCGTCGTCCTCGACGGGCAGGGCCTCCCACTCCTTCTTGGTGAGGGGCCCGACCCCGTGGCCGAACTGCTTCACGAACTCGACGACGTGCCTCATCGTCGTGCGCGACCACCCGCGCCACGTCCGGTGGAACCGGTCCATGGCGTCGTAGAAGCACACGTACGTGCTGTACGACACGAGGTACGTGACGTCGAGGGTCGACAGCCGCTTGACGTGGGCGAGATTGTTGAACGACTTGTGGCCGTCGTGTATCGGCTTCAGCTCTTCCATCGGCCTACAGCTCCTGCACGGCGGTGAGCTTCGGCGTCCACCTCACGCTCGGCGCGCCCTGCACCATGAACGGCTCCAGGCATTTCTTGATCTCCTCGTCGGCCTTCTTCTTGGAGAGCCCGTCGCGGACGAGCGTCTCGGCGAGAAGGTTGAGGTCGACGCTCGAGATCTCGAACACCTCCTCGATGTTCATGTGGAAGCGTGCCATGACGGCCTCGCGGATGTCCGCCGTGCGCGCCGTGTCCACGGACGAGCGCCCCTTCACCGTCGAGATGGAGAAGCCCGGGACGAGCGTCGCCTGCCTCTCCGGCGGGAACTGTGCGGCCCACGTGGCGTCGTCCTCCTTCGCGGCCTTTATGAAGGTCTCGAGGAACTTCATGCAGGCGCGGCGGAGGCCCCTCTGCCTCGGCGTCGCCGGGTTGAGGAACGTCTGGCTCGTCACGGTCTCGCCCGCGTACGGGCCTCCGGGCCCGACAAGGTTGGCGAGCGACTGGACGATGGTGGTCTTGCCCGTCTTGGGCGCCACCGTCACCTGGTCCTCGTTCGCCGCCTCGGCCACGGCCTGGACCGCCGCCGACTGGTACTTGCACCGGTTCAGGGCGTTCCACCTGCAATACTGGCAGGCTTCGCAAGGCACGCCCACAATCGAATCGTCGTTCGCCGAACGGTCGGCGATCTCCTCGATGTGCGCAATGCGCTTGTTCCACTTGACAATCTCGTCAGGGCCGACCGTGAGTTTCTGCTGATCTTCCTCCTCGAGTCTCGGCGCGATGATCTGGCAGATGAAGTTCTCATGCGCAGGGCAGAGACGGTTCACCTCGCAGGCGTACGCGGCGATCTGGAGCGAGAAGTCATGACTCACGCGGCTCGATTTATAGTCGCAGATGTAGACGAGGCCCTCCGGCGTCACGACCATGAGGTCGATGTAGCCGTGCCTCCCGCCTCCGCGGTCGACCTCGCACTCAGGGTAGAGCCCCGGCTTGAGCGGACTCTTGCGGGGCTTCCCCCGTATAGGTCTCAGGCGGAAATTCGGGAACACGGGGAGTTCCTCGACGAGGATCGTCTTCAGCGACGAAGCTATCTCCTCGAGCATCCCCTTCATGTCGGGGCTTGCCTCCCGCGTCGCGATCCATCCGTCCCACTGGCTGCGCGGGACGGACACCATCTGCTCCGCGTATTCGTGCATGAGCGTGCCGTCCACGGCCGCCTCGTTCTCCTTGCCGTCCGGCCTGAACCGAGGGCACATTTCCGTCGCCGCAAGGGCGGACGGGCTTATTTTCTGTATTCGATATGCCATAGTCTTCTCCTGTTATGAGGCGGAGCGCGTCCCTTACGCTCTCCTTGACCTCGAAGTCGATGTCTTCGTTTATGAGGGTCACGTGCGTGACCCCCTTCCAGTAGGAGCCCACGGCGGCGATCATGTCCCTTCGCAGGAACAGCTCGCCGCCGGTCTCCCGGCTCGTGAACTTCACGAACTGGCTCACTTGGCCTCCTTCTTCGGCCTCAGCTCGTCGAGCCACTCGACGGCCAGGTCGTAGATCTTGTTGCCCACGGTCTGCACCTTCTCGTTGTTGACGATCCTCGGCACGACTACGATGGCCGCCATCTGGGCCGTGGACGGAACGAGTGCCACGGCTATCTGCGTGGCCACGATCCAGAAGACCATCGGGACGCACGTCCACGACGCCTTCTTGATCTTCTCGATCACCCTCGGCCGCGTGCTGTCAATGTCGGTGATCGCCATGAAGGCGCAGAACGATACGATAGCCACGATCGCGATCCACGCTATCGGCACCCATATGATGGAGCCGAGCACGTGTCTTATGTCGTCCAGCTTCGTCAGCCAGTACATCTGTGCTGTTGTGATCATTGTTTCAGTCCTTTCTGGTCTTCGTCTTCGTCTTCGTCTTCGTCCTTCCGCCGACCTCGACGGTCAGCGTGAGCGGCGAACCTTCGTGGTCGATCGCCTTGACGTCCCTGTCGAGCAGCGTCCGCATCTGCGGACTCCCGCCGGCGACGACCGCCAGGATCTTGTCCGTGCGCAGGCCAGTGTCCCTGTCGCGCGCGATGACGTACCCGCAGTCGAGCACGTCGAGCAGTTCATTCAGTTTCATCGGTTAACTCCTCCCGTATCTCGTTGTTATCATGTCAGTCCTCTCGATAGGTCTGCGTCGGTCAACGCCCCAATAGCATCTACCTTCCCTCCGACCGCCTTCGCCACGCGCTCCTCGACGGAGTCCGCGGCCAGTACGATCTTCTGGGTTGCGTGGGTGCCGCCCACGCGGCGGATCCGCCCGAGCGCCTGGATGAGCTCGGACGCCGAGTAGCTCGGGCTGATGAGCGAGACGCGCGGGCGCTCGTGGCGCTCGTCGTGCAGCGAGAGCGCGACACCGCAGGCCGAGGACATCCCGACCATGACGTGCGTTTCGTTGTTCTGGAACGAGGCGATCCCCGCCTGGCGCTCCCTCTCGCTCTGCCCGCCGTAGATGGCGGCGAACGGTATGCCCGCCCGCTCCAGCTCCATCTGAACACGCAGCCTCGCGTCTGTAAAATTCAGACACAAAAAGCACGAGTTGCCGTCTTCCGTCTCGCCCGCGGCCATCTTGGCGAGCACGGATGCCTTGCAGAACTCGGCCTGCTGCCGGAGGCGCAGAAGCTTCACCATCGAGTCCCTCGACGGCTTCTTCATGAGCTCTGGCATCTCAGCGTACGCCTGGACGAGCGCCTCGTGGTCCTCCTTCTCGAGATCGACGAGGACCACCTCGCGCGTCTCGTCCGGGAAGTCCGGTATCTCGTCCGGGGTGATGGACATGAACCTCTCGCCCATGTCCCTCCGGATGTCCTCCATGATCGCCCTCGCCCGGAGGCGGTCGCGCGTGAACGCGAACGCCGCCTGCCGGCCCCTCGCCTGCATCGAGCACCCGTGCCGCCTGCACCAGTCGTAGAACGACGGCGCGACGAACCGGTGGAACCCCATGAGGTAGCCGAGGGCCTGCATTTTAAGAGGGGAATCGGCCGGAGTGGCGGTCAAAGCAAGAACCTTGTGGCCGGGCGTGGACGGATTGATCCACCGGGCCACCATCAGCGCCTGCTTGCATCCTTTGCCTTTCTGGCCGCTCTTGGCTATCTTGAATATTCCCGAACATGACCTGTGCAGCTCGTCGAAGACGAGAAGCGCGGGGCCCTCCGGGATGTTCTTCCAGCCTCCTTCGTGCGCATAGAACGGATTGCGTTTGGACGCGATCAGGTTCTCGGGGTTGATGACTCCGATCACCTTGTCCTCGACGCCCATTCCCCGTATCACGCTCTTCCACTGGGAGATCGCGATCTTGGGGCAGATCACCAGAGTCGGGATTCCCAACTTGGCTATCGTATGGCACGCAAGATACGTCTTTCCGGCGCCAGTGCTGGCGGCGCAGAGAAACATGCGTTCCTTCTGCAGGACAGCCGTCTGCCGCTCGGCGAGGGGAATCTGCCAATCACGTAATGTTAGCTCGCTTGTCATAGTGGTCCAAAGTTTTACCTTTCCTGGTCCCAGCCTTCAGTACGTCATAATTGACGCCGAGCTCACGAGACCATTGTGCGACGGACATCTTCCGTCCTTGGTACTCGATTATCCTGACACCGCTTTTGTTGTTTGCCTGGGTGATCAGATCGACAAACCGACAGTTCGACGGCCGGTAATGGCCGTTATAGTCGATCCTGTCGATCTCCAACCCTGGCTCAAACCCGTGTGCCATCGCCCACCGGTAGAACGTCATGAAACTCTTAGCCCACGACTTGCAGACAGTGATGCCACGGCCTCCATACCTGTGGTAGCCGCGTGCCTTCGGGTCATTGCATCGTTTCATCATGTCGTGCCAGCATTGATAGATCGGGGTGCCGCTCATGTGGTGCGCGTTCGATCTCTCGGCGCGCTCCCACATCATGCGGCTCCCCTGCTCCCGTATCTTGCACCCGCAAGATACGACGCGTCCGGTCAGCAGGTCATTGTTGCGTTTCACCACAACCGCACCGCAGTCGCAGACACACTCCGACAGAGACTTGCACGTACGCGGGTCCTTTCCGGCCGGGCGTCTCACTGTCAGCCGTCCGAACCGCGTTCCTGGTGGTATGGTTTTAGGTCTCATCCTGGTTTCTCCAAATAGATGAAGTGTATAATACCACATCTCGTCGAAAAAGTCAAGCTACTCGTCGGAAACCTTTTCCGGGTCGTAGTTCTCGTCTCCGCCGTGCGGGTCGATCGACAGCACGACGTCGCACGGCTTGTGCTCCGTGACCATGATCGTGCCGTTCACGCCGAGGTTGCCCTCGACGTCGCCGATGCGGATGACGGTGTCGAGGCCGTTGGGGAACTCGTCCGTCATGACGAGCCCCATCAGCTGCCTCACCGTCATCTCGCCGACGTGCTGCGGGTCGTTGACCCACGGGTTCGCGCTCGGGAAATACACGAGCGCGCCTTTGCTCTTAGTCTTTCTTGCCATCGTCTGCGATCCCTCGCCTTCTCTTGACTTCCTGCTCGGCGTCCTTGAGGACCCGGCACTCCATCAGCTTTTCGCACCGCTCGCAGTCGCCGCCGTCCTTGAGGACGGAGCATCCGTGCGCGGCGCAGTAGTCCTTGAGCTCCTCGTTCACCCGGTCGATGTCCATCGGCCCCGGGAAGAGGAACGTCGTGACGTCCCCGCCCTTCCTGACGGCGAGGCACCGGACGACCGCGGATGTGCGTCCGGAGGTCTTGTTCGCGGGCCAGCCGATCGCGACCTGCGTGGCGGCGGACTTCTCGAGCTCGCTCTTGAGATGTTCGAGGTCGAGGGCCTCCATGTCCCTGTCGAGGATCCTCGCCATGAGGGCCGCGACCTTGTCGTCCATCTGCACCGGGCAGATGTACGCCGTGTCGCCCACGGTCTGCACCTCGTAGACGCAGTCCTGCGCGCCGTAGCTTCTCGCCACGCGCACCTTCCAGTCCCTCGTGGGCTCCCCGGGAGTCAGCGCCGCCATCCGGCGGACGTTCCCGAGCTGGCCGACGAGGTCCTGCTTCGTAAGTCTCGAGAGCATGGTCAGGTCCTCGTCCTCGAGATGTCGAGGCATGCCCTCTCGAGCGCGCACTTGAGCACGTGGGCGAACGCGACGGACAGGCCGAACTCCTCGCCGCAGACGCGGCCCATGTAGTCGTACGGTTCGTTGTCGCCCTTCGCCCTGCGGAACTCGAAGTCGCCGTCGAGGCTCTTCATCTCGCTCCTGCACTCGGAGAGGACGCGCAGCAGGCAGCCGACGTCGCCGATGCCGAGCATGGCCCTGTGCCCCTCCATGAACTTGGGCGCGTCCGTGAGGACCACCGCCCCCGGCTCCACGCTCTCTATGAACAGATTCGTCTTCATGTCAGTCTCCTTTCGTTGAAAATGAACGGGGCCCTCCCTTGCGGAAGGGCCCCATGCGCGTCAGAACGGTCCGATGTAGCAGTCGGCCGACTCCATGCTGGACGACGAGTACCAGCCGCGGCTTGGCACCTCGTCGGAGTCCATGTCCGCGACCAGGTTCGGGAACCAGATGACGCCGAAGCGCCCCTGCGAACCCAGCGTCGTGTTCTGCCCGCGGTCGAACCCGGGCTGCCTTGCGGCCGCCGCGAGCAGCTCGCGGTACCTCTGCAGCGGGTTCACGCTCGTGAACGCGACGACGTTGCACTGCCCGTGCGCCGCAAGCCACGCCGCGCTCGGGAGAGGCAGCGACTCGTCGTACCGGTACGCGAGCTTGGCCCGCATCGCGAGCCACGGCGCCGCCGTCCTCACGACGAGGAGCAGGCGTCCGTACCTGTCCTCGCGCCACCCGAAGTGGAACCCGTCGGGGACGTCCTTCGGGATCCTGGGCGACTCAACCTGCACCGCCCAGTCGGGGCAGCACTTCTTCGCGAAGTCCTGGAAGCCGGACAGGCCGCCTCCCTCGCAGCCGTATGCGCTGAACTCCCGGTCGACCGCGACGAGCGGCGAGCCCGAACGCATGAGGAATGCGACGTAGAACGCCCGCCACCCCGCTTTCAGGAACTCCTCGCAGTTCCCGTTCCTGTGGAGCGCCTCGATGAACGACTTCGCGTTCACATTCGTCTCGACGACGATCGCGTGCGGACGGTGCTCGCCTTTGGTGCGCTTGCCGAAGCGCATCTGGACGGACGGGACCTCCCGCATCAGGTCGATGAACTTCGACGCCTCCTCGGCGGCCTCGCCGCCAGACCGCGTGTGCATGTCGAACTGGAAGGACGTGAACCACGGGAAGACGTTGGCCTCGCGGGCTTCGTCCACCGTCTTCGGGCCGAGGTCCGTCATCAGGCCCGACCACACGCCCGCCACGAACTTCTCCGGGAAGTACGGCGAACCGTCCACGAACTCGAGCTCGCCTCCGCTGAACTTGCGCACGGCGGCGCAGAGGCCGTTCACGAACGCGCCCTCCGGCGTGAACTCCGCGTTGCGGCTTCCCCCGCAGAACCTCGGGTTCTCCGGGGAGCACAGGCTGAGGAGCTCCGCCGGGTTCGCCTTGATGCGCCCGACGTCGCTGCGGAACCTCGGGAGGTTCGCGTGCCTCAGCGAGAGCCTGCCCTCGTGGTCCTGCCACGGGTGCTCGACGCCGCGCTGCCACGTGGCGCCGCCGTGGACGATCATGAACCACTCCTCGGCTATCTCCGAGGCCCTGAGCCCGTCGTCGCCCGCGTCGTCCTCGGACGTGCCGTCGGCGATCCGGACGGGGTGCGTGACTGGCGCCCAGGAGTCCAGCTCCAGGACGATGTGGTCCGCGGTGATGATGTGCGCGCCCATGTACACGGGCGCCGACGACGGCATGGCGCTGTCCTCCATGCGGTAGCCGAACGAGTTGGTGTCGCCGTCATCGTCCTCGCCGCTGTGGTCGTTGATCTCGGGGGTCGCAATGTTGGAGACCGCGAGCCGGGTCGAGCTCGAGAGCGCGTACCGGAAGTCCGTCCCGTAGCCGCACGCAAGGATCGCGAGGACGAACCTGCGCATCGCGTCGGCGTCCAGGGCGAAGTTGAGCGCCTCGGCCGTCTGGCAGACGCACGCGTCGAACTGGGTCCACGCGGTCTTGCCGCGGTTCCCGTCGAAGCGCTTCCACTCCTCGCGCGTCCACGCGAAGTAGCCGTCGAGCGTACCGCCCGGCAGCTTCTGCTCGCTGAGCGGCATCGCGTTGAGCCGGCCCGACGGGATGCGCTCGCCGTCCGTGACGATGCGCGACGCCTGCCAGCCGGAGCATGCGGCCGTGTCCGTGTTCGTGTCCGGCCAGAATATCTGGGCTTCGGGGAATCCGGAGGCCTTCACGCCCTCCATCCGCGCGAGCGCCTCCAGCACTCCGAGCGGCGCGATGGGCATCGGCAGCTCGCGGGCCTCGTTGGTGGGGTTGAGCTGCCTGTCCGCCCACTCGCCCACGACCGTGAGCGTGTCGGCGGCGACGTTCGCGACCGCCGTCTGGCTGGCCATCGCGACCTTGATGCGGCGCGCGATCTCGAGGGTCTTCCCGAGCAGCGCCGTCCCGAACGTGATGCCGGGGTCGACCCCGGCCTGCATCTCCGCCGTCACGACGTCGGGCAGGAGGGCCGCCGGGTCCTCCTTGCTGTTCGGCACGAGGATCCGCCTCTGGATCTCGGGGAAATCCACGCGGGCGAGCTCCCTCGGCATCGCCGCCACGAGCTTCAGCCCGGACTCCGTCCAGGTGAAGCGGTGCGCCCCCGGGTCGAGGACGCTCGTCTGCACCGTGAAGTGCGTCCCCTCCACGAAACCGAGGGTCTCGAGGAGCAGCCTGGACGCGTCGGCGTCCTCGCCGAGGGCGTGCCACGCCGTGACCGGACGGGTCGCGGAGGCGTACCTCTCGAGGAGCGCCGCCGCGGCCGTCCGTGTGCGTGGGTTCCTGTACTTCGCAAGAACCGCCGCCATTGCCTGTCTGTATTTCATCTTGATCCTTTCTCAGTCGTCGAAATCGCCCGTCTCACCGTCAAAGCAGTCGGAGATGCAGCACTCTGACCTCGAACTGCAGTCGCATGGACATCCGGTGTACCGGCACACTTCCTCACCATACTCGTTGGTGATGGTGTTGACACACTTGAATCCGTTCATCTGTTCCCTTTCAGTTTCGCGAACAGCCCCTTGGGCTTCGCGCCATCCTTCGTCCTGAACGCCAGGTCGAAGGCCGGTGGACGGCCCTTGGCCGCCGCCCTCGGCTTGAGGACGTAGGCGAACTCCAGGTCGGGGCGCATCCCCAGGATGCGCGCCTTCACCTGCTCCGCCCACTCGTCCTGGTTTTCGGAGAGCTCGACCTCGAACATCGCGGCGGGACGCGGGAACGGGGGCTCCAGGCCCTTCGTCGCCGACGTCTCGCACATGAGGTACCACTCGCCCTTCCGCATCTCGCGGAGAAAGCAGTGCGCCACTATCATCCGAGGCTCCTTTTGTCTTTGGACCCCTCCTGGATGTACTCCAGGAGCGCGCCCGTGGATGCGAACGCGGTCTCCGGGTCGAGGCACTCGTCCACGAGTATGTCCTCGGCCTTGACGCGCTTGAGCTTCCACTTGCCGCCTTCCTTCGCGGGGCTGTCCGCCATGCAGGCGAACGCGCCCGGGCTCCTGGCGGAGAAGTCCACGTCGACGCCCGCGATCCGCCTGAAGACGCGCCACTGGCGCTCGAACCTCTCGAGGCCCGCCTCGACGTGCTCCTCCTTCGGGAAGTACGGCAGCGTCTTCGCGCCGTTGACCGCGCGGTTGCCCGACTTCACGAGCGGCTCCGCGAGCTCGTCGGCGTAGCGCGCCGCGAACTCCTCCGGGGTGATCGGGACCTGGCCCGTATACCCTCCGTCGTCCACGAGCTCCTCGAGCCCCTGGACGGCGGTGTTGTAGGTGTCGTCGCTGAAGGCGTCGGGAAGCGCGTCGCCCATGAGGAGCTGCAGGCTTTCGGCGTCGTCGTCGTCGAACCCGGCCTCCCGGTCCTCGAGCGCGCGGTACTGGATCGCGCCGTGCGCGACGATGTCGCACATGGCGAGGCGGCAGAGGCCGACGAGGCCCACCGTCTTCACCACCAGCTCCACGAGCTCCTCGTGGCGCTTCTGGTCCGCGGAGGCCGTCGCGGACGCCGCGCGGCTCCCCGTCGTCACGGGGACGTCATCGTCGTCGCAGTCGCCGTCCGCGTCGGCCGACCACGCCCCGTACGGGTAGTGGTAGCCTCCGGCCGTCCTTGCCGGCCAGGTCCTCTCGTACACCTTGTAGGAGCAGTTGCTCGCGATGAACGTGGGCTTCCCGTCCTTGTCCACCCTGTCCTTCTCCGTCACCCATTCCCCGTACGTCACCAGCCGGTTGTCCGGCATGATGAACATGAACTTGTTCGTTGAGCCGCAGAAGTGGCGGACCAGGTTGTCCAGGTCGGGGCAGAACTTCCCGTCCTCGTACGCCTTCTCACCGCATCCGCGGTAGAACGGCATGAACACGTGCCGGAAGAAGAACTCGCTGTCGGTCTTCTCCCAGTTCGCGTACTTCATCATCCCGTCCAGCTGGGACAACGTCATATTATGGGCCATGATGATGCCGTCCTCCTCCCATCCATGGACGTTGTCGATGGACTTCTCTCCACGGGAGGGGATTCTGGCGTGCATCACCCACAGATCGTCGTCTCCGACCTTCTCGTCGAAGAACGACATGAACGCCTTGTCGTCGAGCGTGCGGATGGATTCGCGCTTGCCGTCCTTGACGGTGAAGCCGAAGAATCCGGCGTTGTTGTGCCGGATCGCCTCCAGCACCTCCTCACGCTTCATGTACCGCTTCTTGGCGGCCACTGCTATCACACACATTGTGCGATTCCTTTCTATCCTTGATAGTTGGTTTGGTGTTATGGTTCCGCAGTCCGAGCCTCGGCTTCGTGCCGAGGGGCGCCGACAGCGCCAGCTCCAGGGGCCAGCCCCGCGCCAGGCGCTTCGTCAGCGTATTCTGCGATATGCCTATCCTGTCGGCGACTTCCTGCAACGTATTGTATGCGACACCGTTGAATATGCCTTTATGGCAGAATCTCCGGTTCCGCTTCTGTTCGTCCCAGGTCACCCACCGGCAGTTGTCCGGCGTGTAGTTTCCGTCGTTGTCTATCCTGTCGAGCGTGAGGCCCTCGCGGTACCCGCTTTTGCGGGCCCACTCGGCGAAGTTGTCGAAACTTCCGAGCCACATGTCGTACACACGGATCCCACGGCCGCCATAGAGCGGGTACCGTGGGCACCTTTTGTTGTAGCACCGGCCTTTCATTCCGGCCCACTTGATATACAGCTTCGTCAACTTTCCGTTGGCGTAATACCGCGCGAACTGTTCGTCCATTGCCTATCTCCTTTTTGTCATAGATGGTTGAATATTATACCATACATGACTCTCGGATGCAAGGCGCAATCACCCCACCGTCTGTTTCGCGAGGTTCCTCAGCGCCTCGCTTGATGTAGTCTCTATGAGCCAGTCCATGAACGACTCCCTCGTCACGGTGAAGTCCGGCTCGCGGCAGCACTTTCCGGCGAACCGGACGACGCTGGTCATGAGCTCGACGATGCGGTGGATGGACAATGCGTGCATCGTCCCCTTCGCCCGCCGGAACTCTATGGTGTACTGGTGCTCCTGGTTGATCTCGGTCCCGTGGCCCGCCGCCAGGTACTGGTCGCCGATCCACGAGATCTCGCCTCCGTCCTTGGCGTGGACGAGCTGCATGACCGAGCTTACGTCCCGCGACATGTTCCCCCGGCGCACCATGAGCGCCGAGACGCAGTAGTCGACGAGCGAAGCCCCGGTCGCCTTCCCCGTCCTCACGAACGTGGCGGCGTCGGTGAACGTCGGGATGTCCGCCATGCCGCAGTACTGACCTGTCCTGCGGAGCGCGACGCGGTCGACGAACGCCTGGTCCAGGACCGAGTAGTAGATGACGGCCGACAGGAGCTTCCCGACCGAGCGCCTGTCGTCGGGCACCTTCACCGGGATGCCGTCGAACGTCTCGAACTGGTTGAGCCCGACGTGCACGTGGAGACCCGTCTCCTCGCACTGGAAGCTCTGGAGCCACGGGTTGCAGAGGTTCTGCAGCCCCGTCCAGAGGCGCTGGTCGCGGTACGCCCGCGGCGGCAGCGGCTCCGTGATGAGCTCGTACCCGTACTCGCCCGAATGGGCCCTGTCCAGCGATCCGTCCCGCTCGAAGTGGAACCAGTTGGACTTCAGGTCCTGCATGGCCGCCCGGGCGAACTCGTAGCTGAACTCGCGCATGTGCGTCTCCAGCTCGATGCCCGCGGACGGCCATTCGCCGTCGCGCAGGTACACGTTGTACGTCGGGGTGTGGTGGTAGCCCACCTTGCCCTCGTGCAGCGTCTGCCCGAGCCTCTGCACGCCCTCCGCGGGCGCGAAGCCCGGCGGCAGGGTCGCCGATTCGACCGTCCTGTGCGACCTGCACTGCTCGACGGTCACCGGACCGTTGCCGTAGTTTGTGCTCGTGGCGCACTTGCCCCCCGACAGGAGGCGCGGGTTGCCGCATATGAACAATTCCATCTTTAGAACTCCTCTCTCATTCCGCCCGCGGACGACACCGGACGCATCGGAGACCCGGACGAATCCGGCTCTGCATCCATGACGTCCCTCTGCGCGGACTGCTTGACGTTGGCGAAGGAGAGAACCCAGCGGACGCGACTCGAGCCGTACGCCACCATGTTCACCCCGTCCGCCGCGGCCTCCTGGATCGCGTTGGCGAAGTAGATGAGACGTCCGGCTCCGCCGGCGGCGCCCACGTCGTCCGCCTTCCTCCAGGACGATATCGGCATCACGTGCCGCACGCCGCCCTTCTCGAACTCGACGTACACGCAGTGCCCGCCGATCGCGTCGCACATCTCCTGCACGGTCCGCTCCTTGAGCCTTCCGTACCGGGAGTACGCCTTCCGCACCATGGGCTTCAGCCCCGGGCGCGGCCTCTCCGGCGTCATCGTCACGACGACGTCCGACTGTCCAAACGTAAATGTCATTACAGTTCAACTCCCGTCTCCGCAAGCATCGTCCTGCGGCTCCGCGTCTCCTCGGGAGCCATCTTGCGGGCGTTGGCCCTGTAGGCCTTCAGCCGCGTGATGTCCCTCTTGACGTCGGCCATGAGGCCCTTCATGTACCGGCGGCTCGCCTGGATGCGGTCAAAGAACCGCTGCGCGAGCTTCGCGCTCGCCCATCCTGCGATCCGCCCCGTCATGTCGTCGACGAACTGCTGCGTCGGACGCAGCACCACCGCGCCGCGCTTCACAAGCTCCGCCAGGAATCCACCATTGAAGCGGATCCTCTGCTCCTTCTCGTTCCAGCCGCATCCGTCCCACGCCATGAGCGTTTCGCACGCGTAGGTGTCCATGTCGGGCTTCTCGTCCTGGCGGGTCGGGAAGTACGCGTCCGCGTCGTCCGACCCATCGGGGCGCATGGAGCACAGCCTGAAGCCATCCCACACCTGGTTGGCGTAGAGGTCGTCGGTGCTCTTGGGTCCGCGCGTATGCTCGAAATGGAGCGTCCCCGCGAGGCCCATCGTCTCCAGGAGACGCTTCTGGACGGCGCCGTCGTGCGTCTCGTTCCAGCACCCGGCCCACTCCCTCATGGTCCACAGCTTCGGACCGAAGGGCACGATGGACGCGGTGCGGACCTCGGGGTCCTCCTTGGTCCGCTTCGCGACGGCGTCCATGCCGAGCAGGAGCTCGTTCTCGGTCGGGGCGTCCCTGTGGCACACGTTGCAGACCATGAAGGCCCTCGCCACCATGTCCTTCCGGACGAGCCACTTGGCCACGATGTTGCGGCTGTTGTCGCTCCGGGACGTGCCGCCTATCGACAGCCCCATCTTCGCGAACGTGGGCCCAGAGACGTTGAGGCGCCTCTCGCCCGCGGGGAAGAGGACGATGTCGCCGTCCTTCGCCCGCTCAGGGTCCTTGACCCTCGTGAATCTGACCATGTCAAACTCCTTTCGTGAATTGATTCATCTTTCTCCCCTGCCGGAAGAAAAATTTTAAGGGGCGCCCTTCTCCAGGAGCGCCCCATCGACGTCAGTCGACCTTCCCGGCCGCGTTGACGTTCGCCGCGATCTTACGGAGGAAGTAGCGGATGCCAGAGGCATCTACGATCTCCCAGCGCGAATCGCACTCGGGATGGTCGGCGCACATGCGCTTCGCCGTCTCGACGATGCGGTTCACCTGCTCGCCGTCCTCGGTGAAGAGGTCGACGCACTCCGGGTTCTCCGCGTTCTTCGCCACAAAGCCCTTGTAGAACTTGTAGCTGGCGAGGGACTTGATGTCCCCGACGAGGCGGACGAACAGCTCGACCGTCTTGGCGTCGCCCTCGTTCTCGCCGATCGCCTGGACCGTGCGGATCGCGGTGCCGTCGCCGCCGACCACCTGGTGCTTCCCGGCGAAGCCGGCGGCCGTCGTGATCAGGACGCGGCCCACGGGCTTGCGGTCGATCGTGCCGGTGATGGCCTCGACCGTCTTGCCCGCGATGTCGACCTCTTCATACGACGGGATCTCGGTGTACTTGCATTTCATCTCTTTGTTTCCTTTGTTTTTGCTCACGCCCATTGGGCGCTCGCGGTTTGCGCAAACCTCTGCCGCACCGTGCGGCAAAGGGGTTTCCCGCACCCCACCCGGGGCGCGGAAATCGAAATTATCTTTTCGCTCTTGACCTGGATCTGGCTTTTGCTTGCAATTTCTGCAACTGTGATTTCAGGTCTCCGATGTCTTGCTGAATCTGTGCCAGGTCGGTGGCGCTTTTGCATATTTCAGGCATTCTGACACACTGACGGCGCATCCTGGCTTCATAGGCGAACCTGAACTCGTCCATGAACTCATTCCACGTAGCGTGTACGTGGTGGTCAGCGTTATCATAGACGTCCATCATCAGTATGTGTTGGTTCCCGTTCTGGAAATCCCGGAACACGACTGCGTATCCGGTATCTTCAATGTGCTGCGATTCATAGAACCAAGTCGCTCCGGTGCGTAGCCCCATGTCGTCAAACATTTTCTGCAACGACGTCGGCGTCGCCTTGAAGTACCCGATGACTTTGTCCAGAAAATCATCGGACACCCAATGTTCCTTGCGTCCCATGTCGTTGCATAGGCAGCAATGCTCTATTGCCATAACAAACCTCCTATCGTTTTGCCTCAGCTCCGCGTCAGGGCCTCGGCGGTTTACGCAAACCTTCTCGGCCACTTGGCCTCGAAGGGGTTTCCCGTCCCCACCCGGGGACGGAAGAGACGGCGGAGAGCCCGTCGGCCATGGACCGGCTGCGGCATGCTCCCCTTCCGGGGCGCTCGGGAGTCGAACCCTTTCCCAGGGGACCCTGGGCGTCCATTGCGCTGTCCGGAAGGGCGCTTGGGCCCTCCGCCTGAAATCGGGCTATATGGTCTCCTCCCAGCCGCATTCGACCGGAAACAGCCTGTAGTGCGTAAGCGGACGGCTCTCCTTCTGAAGGCCACTCTTCGGCTCAAGCACATAATGGCCTGGATCGACTTTCCGGTAATTGAAGTCGTCGAGGATCCATCCCTTCAGGGCTTCCGCGTCCGTCATCTTCGCGATGGCGTCCATTGCCTCGGCCCTGCTGTCGAAAAAGGTCTTCACGGTGCCGTCGTCCGCATCCGTGCGGCGCAGGACGCCCTCCCACCGGAGGCCCTTGCCTGGAGTATGGCAGGTTTCGACTATCGCCCATCTGACAATCTTCATCGTTTTATCTCCTTAGCTGTGGATAAAATTGAATTGGTCCCTCCCGGTTCGGAGCTCGTGAGGGACCGTGACCAGGCCTGCATACATCAAAGTGTCGACGGCGCCCGAAGGCGAAGCTCCACAATTTGAGGTCCAAACCGCTGTTCCTGGAATTTCTGAGGGGCGTATGGCGACGCCGCATACCCCTCGCCCGTCTGGTTCACGCCTCGCGGCATGTCGTCGCCCCAGAACCCGGGATTGTTCACGCACCGGCCGTGCGCTGGCTTTTAGGCGGATGTCTACGCCGGGGATCACCCTGTCGCCCGGATCAAACGGGCCAGCCATCCGTCCTGAAACGGAAGAATCGTCTCGGCCACCGGCCCGCCCCCTCTGCCCAGACTGCGGGCAGGTGAACACCGCAGCCTGTTTCGCGCGTTCTGACCGTGTTTTCCGAACGAAGGAGACGCGCCGCGGGCAGTGAATCATTTGTTAGCCTGGTGGAAGATGCCGGCTCGAATGGGCCGAGACAAAGGTTGCACGGCTACTCCTGTCCCGTGGCTGACTCTGCATTGTTTCCTGTGAAGGTGTCCTTGCGCGCATGGCTGAGGCCTCCACCGTGAGCATATGTTCATGCAGTGCTTTCCCTCGCCAGTCCATGTACGAGGATTTCGTTCCCCAGAGGCTGCTCCGGGGAATTTAAGATTTGCACGGAGACGCTATGTCCGTGGCTGACTGGATCCGTCTTTCCCGTCTTGGGGCTGTACGGGCCCTCCGGCGGTCATCATGCGTTTTTGCGCCCACGGCCGTGCTCCTCTCCCTTCCGGGCGGTCGGCCTGCCGTGCGCACCGCGGGATCCTCGCGGCTCCTGTCCCTTCCGGACGGGAAGGAAATCGAAGATGCCATCCTGCACGCTCGCCACGATATGATCTCCTCACGGCGGCCCGGTTGCGTGCCCGGATGGCAGGTCCCTTACGGCGGACCGGCCGGAAATCAAAATATGAAATTCAATCGAGGGGCTTCCACCCTCACCCAGGTCTTTCCCTGTCGTCCGTGTCTTTCCACAGTCAGCGGTCCCACGTCACGTTGTTGGACGTCCCTCCCGCCGTCGACCCCGTCAAGCCCAGGAAAGCCGCTCCCCGAAGGGCGCTGCAGTCCAGCATTTGCGGATTACCGCCATCCATGGAGTTTGTACGGTCTCCATCCCGTCCGCCGACCCTGAAATGGGGACTCAAACCCCGGTCGCACCGCATCATGCGGCTATCGGCAAATCCATTCGCCGGGGAGGCTGCTCCTCCCCAGCACTCGCGCCAGCTCCGAGGCCTTCGTCTCGATGTCGATGCACGCGCTTCCCTTCGCGAACCAGGCGGAGACGAGCTCGTCGCCGCCCGTCCCGCCCGGTTCGTCGGGGTAGAATGCGTCGCTGTGCACGGAGTACGCATACAGGAACGCGTTCACGTCCACGACAATCTCCGGTCCGCGCCTCATCGCGTGGACCGCAGGGGACCCGTTCACGGGGTTGGCGCCCCGGTACGCGCCGTGCCGCACGTACCTCGGCAGCTTCACGAGCTTCATGACGCCGCCCACCAGAGCAGGGCGCCGAACGTCCCCAGGGCGCCCAGCGACCTCGCCAGCTCCATGAGGAAGTCCTTCATCTGGCCACCTCGGCCTCCACGGCCTCGACGTCGTCGAACTCCTCCGTGCAGTCGACGTCCTTCCAGGGCCAGTTTCCGGCCTCGTCCTCGGCCCGGTCCTCGATGAGGTCCAGGGCCTCCTCCTCGCTGCGCGCCTTCACGCGGACCTTCGCGGTCTGCTGCACCGTCTTCGTGCGCGACATGGTGACGATCCAGTCCTGAAGACCGTCTTCCCCGTCATCGTCGTCTTCGCCGTCGGTCAGGTGCGGGCACTCGTCGCAGTGATGGTGCCCGTCGCACTCGTCGCACGCGTCGCATTCATGCGGGCTGTCGGGTCTGCCGGACGCATCCTCCTGCGCCGGCCTCTCCCCGCCCCGGAGGAACCAGTCCTCCATCGTCTTGTCTGCCATCGTCATTCTCCTTTCACATCATGGTCAGCGCCAGCGCCGCCAGCATCGCCAGCGTCGTCTGCGCCAGGTCCTGCAGAAGCTCCTTCCGTCCGCCCGGGCGGTAGTACTTCTTCAGGGTTTCGTTCAGCGTTCTCGCCATCTTCGTTCTCCTTGAACTGTTCGAGGGTGAAGTCTATGACCTTGCCCATCGTCTCATGTTCCATGAGGAACTTTATCTTCTCCTCCGCGTGCTTTGCGTTCCTCGCGCGCACGTGGAAGAGAAGATGTCCGTTCATCCATGCGCCGTAAAGGCCCTCGCGGTTGACCACGGGGGCCTTCTCGGGCTTCATCACTAGCTGTATCATGGCTTTGGCTTCGACCTCACCCATACCGGCCAGCTGCTTTCGGGCACCGTGCCCTGCTCGTAGCCGAGCTCGGCCATTTTCATGTCGCGCCAGCAGTCGCCGAGCGCGCAGACCACGATCACCGCCGCGACCGTCAGCATCAGCGCCACCAGCACTATACATGCGGTCTTTGACATGTCAGCTCCCCTTTGCGGCTTTTGCCATCTCGTACATCTCGAGAAGCTTGCCGATGGCGCACTCCTTGACGCCGAGCGTTCCGAGCGCCGCCATGGCGCTCGTCAGCGTGTCGAAGTCGACCTTGCGGGCGAGGAGCTCTTCGCGCATCTCGGCCTTCTCGGCCTCCCTGCGCTCCTGCTCCGCCACGGTCTCCCTGGCCACCTGCCTCGCGTCGTACTGCGACTGCTTCCACAGCCGCACGAAACGCTCGTGCGCATCGTACGTCTTGGCGCCCAGGGACCTCGTCCCCGGATGCGTCTTGTTGTACGTGGCCAGGAGCTGCGCCTTCGTCGCGGCGCAGAACTGGGGGATGTTGCCGCCAAAGAGCGCGAGCAGCTCTCCGATGCGGTTCACCAGAAGAGCCGACAGCCCCGCGTCGCGGAGCTGCCCCAGAAGGGCCTTCGGCCCGAGAGTTTCGGTGGACATTTCAGTCCCTCCCGAAACGGCGGCGCATCTCTGCGCACACGTTGGCGTACCGGACGCCGTCCTTGAATCCCCGCCTGCGCAGGGCTATCTTGTAGTTCTTGAGCTCGTCGAACGACGCGCTTTCCATTCTCTTCGTGCTCATTGCTTCTCCTTTTTGTGGTTTACGAAAAATCAGGGTGGCCAGGCTTCACGTACCTGCCTTGAGCCCCTCGAGGGCAACGGTTCCGCCACCTAGGAAAGATGGCCTAAAGGTTTCCGGCACCCACACTCCTGCCGGACCTGGGTGCGCCGTCCTGCCCCCTTCTTCCCTTCGTCGCCCCGGGGCCGGGCGGCCGGGCGCGGGCATCAGGCTCCCGCACCGGAAATGTCTGCGAGCGCGATGCCGTGCCGTCCGGGTTGCCATTCCATCCCATGGACGCCTTTGGGCGACTGTTGCACCGGAATCGGAAGAGCTCCGGGGACTGGCCCCGTACTGTCCGCCTTACCGTACCGCTCACGCCGAAGCAGCGTGGCGCGGCATCGCGTTCGACTCCCCGACTTGCACGGGTATCCTTTCGGTTGGCCTTTTTCGTCCGGGCCAGGGAGGCGTTTTTGCAGGTCGTAGACCTCTACGTGCTCACCATTGTCTCACGTGCATAGAATCATCCCTATGCAGGGGACGGAAGGACGTTCAAGGTCTCCTTCACTCGGTACCTCTTCCCGGCTTGTAGCGGCGGAGTCCGAATTAAACGGACATCAAGGCGTCTGCCCGCCTCACCGGAAAATGCACAATGCAGCGCTGACCGCAATCAATGCGGCCGTCAATGCGATCAGGCAGCGTCTCGCCGTCCTGATCTTCCTCTCCCGCAGCAGCCTGTACTCGAGGTCCGCCGGCGATGGCGTGCAGACTCTGCGGTGTTTCGGCCTGCGGTGTTTCGGCTTCAGCCTGCGCTGTCTTTTGGGATGTCTTGCCATGGCAATGCTCCTTTCTGGTTGATGAAAATGGAGGCCGCATGCCGGAGTCGAACCAGCTTCTCCCGTCCTTTCGGCCACGGGCGTCGTACCGTAAGACACGGGGGCTGACCTTTGCCCCCGCCCCCGCCCGGTCGGGGCAGGGTTCATGCGACCATGTGAAATCGGATGTGGACGGGCTTCACGCACCCGTCCCGGGCCCGTCCTAGGGCCAGCGGCTCCTTCCCGTTCCGGCAGGAAATTACAGACGCACCGCGCCATGTGATATCGGCATGGCGCGGTGCGAACGGCGGGAGGCGCTACGTCCCGCGCCCCGTGCACCCCTGCTAGGCATCGGGGCGCCGTGGGCTTTCCACAATCTGCACGCGCCGGCGCCTTGGGCGTTCCCGCGTGTCTCACTTCCGCACCCGTTTCGCGAAGTTCCTCGGGCCGCGGCCCTTCACTCGCTTCGGATACCCCCTGCGGATGGGGTCCACCCGGCCACGGATGGAAGATGATTCCGGCCCCCGCACGTCCAACCGGAGCGCGCGGGGGCCGTAGGGGCATGACGCTCCCCTGTGGCGGGATTGCCAGACCGATGCGCGGGCCGTATGAACCGGCGCTCCGCACTTCCGCGCCGGCCACGTCCCGCTCGCCGGGGTTCTCCCGGAGAGGTACGTGCGGTGCGCCTAGATCAGCTCTTCGACATCCCAGCCCTCCACGCATTCGGCGTAGGACTGCCTCATGCCGCGTCCCCAGAGGCGGCGCGCGACGAGCAGGATCGCCTGGGCGGGGCTTGCCGCCCAGACGTATTCGGGGCCTACATGGGTGCCTACACGGTATTTTTTCTTCATGGTGTCGTCTCCTATAATTGAACCTGGCTCGCTGGATTCTGCCAACGGGCTAAATATCCGGATGCGCACTCGCGCACCTCGAAAAATCGGTCATAGCTGCTTCGATGCAGTTCTGTCAGGTCTGAAAATGGAAGATATGAGACAACCTGAAAGTCTCGCGATTTTTTTGTTTCTTTTCCCTATAGAAGTGTTTTTTCTTTCCCTATCCCTTTCCCTACTATATTATTATTATTTTTTTCACTCTAAAGAAATAATATATAGTAGAATAAAACGTGGTGGGTCGGATGATGAGGAAAGAACCGCAAACATTGGGGACCTTGGGGCGCTGCCCCCGTCCCAACCGCGTCGCAAATAGAAAATTATTCATTGCGTAGTTGACATAACCTTCGTCCCCGACCTCCCCGTGGAGTCAAAAAACGCGGTTTTTGTTAGTTATAGCGAGTTGTGAACAGGTTATCAACAGGCTGTTCACAACTCGGTAGCCAAGGTGTCCTTGGAAACAGGGTAACGCTCGGCTCAAAGGGGGAGCACGAGGGGCAAAGCCCCTCGTTGAAAACAAAAACACCCGTGCACGCGGGGTGCACGGGTTTGCCCTGGCGCTTACGCCAGGTTCTCGACCTTGATGTCGGTCTTGGCGTCGAGGCCGACCTTTGCCTCGCGCCTCGCCTTGAGCTCGTCCCAGCTTGGGAGCCTGGCCCCGCGCTTGAACGCGAGGGCCGACCCCCGCGTGTCAACGATGTCATCGAGCGTCGCGCCCCGCATGACCAGACGTTCGTACGCCTTCGGCGTACCTGCGTTGACCATGTACGGCTTCTTGGGGTGCGCCAGCGTCCCGGCGAGCCAGACTTCGCTTGAGGGGGCCGCCGACATCGCGATTTCGTTCCATGCTTCGGGCATGTCGAACCGGACGTCGTGGACCTGGTCGCCCACCACCACGTGGGTGGCGACAAATTCGTACGGACCATCCTCGTTGTTGCCCGAGACGTATTCGAGCTTGTAGCGGATGAGCATCCGCCCGCGGGTCTTCACGGGCTTGGCCTCCACCGGCTGCGTCGGCTGCGTCGGCTGCGTCGGCTGCGTCGGCTGCGTCGGCTGGGCTGCCTCCGTCGGCTGCGTCGGCTGGGCTGCCTCCGTCGGCTGCGTCACTTCGTTGGTTGCGTTGGTTGCGTTGGTTGCGTTGGTTGCGTTGGTTGCGTCGTTCATTGCTTGGTTCCTTTGGTATGCAGGGATGTCGTTCCCGCCTCGGCCACCTCGGCCTCCGTCGGGCGCCCGGCAGCCCCTGCGGCCGCCGTGCAGGGACCCGTTTCTCCAGGTGGGCAGGGGCGGCGATAGGCAGCGACGGTACGCATTACCTGGCCGGAGGCGCAAAAATAAAAGAAACCCTCCCCGGAGGGAGGGCGTGCTCAGCGGGCCCGACCGAACAGTTCCCTGTCCATCCGTGCGTTGAGCTCCCGGAGCTCCCGCTCCAGGTTTGCGTGGCGGACGCCATCTCCCATGCCCCGCTTCCTGAGAAGCCAGGCGCGGTAGATGAGGCCCGTCGCCGATCGCAGATAGTCGCGACCTTCCATGTCACTCCTTTCTGCTCTCCGTGTATGTGCCTCGGCGCTGACGCGGACGGAAGCCTTGCGGTTTCCGCCTACACGGCAGCGTCGGGGCGAAATCGTCACCTGACCGTCATCTCGTAGGCGAGCCTGTTGATGCCGTTGACAAGCTCCTTCCCAGCCTTTGCGAGATGGATGCAGTCCGCCTCGCTCCAGTTGAGCGAAGTGTAGCCTTCTGCGTATTCCGTGATATAGCGTCCGCATCTGGACTGTCCTGTCACCGTGAACTCGACGCTTGCCGGACCTGCGTCGAACGTGTAGACGGTGACGTCTACGGGGAAGTAGCCGGCCGATGCGCTGCTCCAGCCGGACCTTATCGTCGCCCTTGTCCCCGGTGGCAGCCTGTCGGCTGCTGCCTGGATTGCGTCTGCGGTTGCTTTTGCCTGTTTTCTTGCTTCTGTCATATCTGTACCTCAGTGGCATGTTGGTTTGCCTGCGCAGCCCATGCCTGCTGCGCGGGGGCGGCTGCCGCCTGCCCACCCGGGCAGCTGCGGCAGCCATGCCAGCGTGTGTCCGCACGGCCCGCTGCGGAGCAGCGGGGCGGCGCAGCCGCATACCGTGCGGACATCACACTGTGCAAGGTCCCGTTTCTCACAATCCACTGACGATAACGCCTTACCTGGGATGCCCCAGCGGCATAGGGGTATCATACTATATACCCGCATGGAGATCCTGCCCCTCCCCTCTTGAAACGCGGCGCCGGTCTGTGGTATAATACACGCCCGGAGAGCAGAAAGGTTCCCAAGGACGCCACATGAGACTTACGATAGAGCTTGACCCGAGGGACCGCACGTCCGTGCGGCTCGTCGAGACGCACGCGTTCGCCGCGGGCGACGTGTACAACCCGCTGGTGCTGAGGTTCGCGGAGGGGGCCGATCCGGCCACGCTGCGCGCGTACCTCCGCCGCCGGCTCCCCTCGGGGTCCATGCAGACCGTCTCCCGCACGGCTACCCTGTTCTCCAGGGTCTCCCGCATCGAGGTGCAGGGCTCCATGTCGCTCTCGACGTCCGAGATGGCCGCGTGGTACGCGGACGCGGAGGGCTCCGGGTCGGACGGGACGCAGAGGCTCAACCTGACGGCGCAGGGCGTCCTCGAGGTGTACGACGCCGGGCGGCTCCTCTGCCGCGCCCCGGTGCCCGTCATACTCCGCGCGATGTCCTCCGACCTCCTCCCCGGCCAGGACGGCAGGGACGCCCTGGTGTCCGTGGTGCGCCAGGGCCCGAACCGCCGCACGCTCGTCCGCGCGGAGTCCGGGGACGGGACCGTCACCGAGGCGTACGTGTACGACGGCGCGTCCGTGTCCGTCTCCGGGGGCTCGGACTCCGACGGCGCGTACGTCCTCGTCTCCTCCTCCTCGACGGACCCGGAGTTCGAGGGGTCCTCCGTGAAGCTGCGGAACGGCAGGGACGGCGCCGACGGCAGGGACGGCGCCGACGGCAGGGACGCGCTGGTCGAGGTGTCCGACGCCGGAGGGGCCGTGCTCTTCCGCGCGAGGTCCGGGGACGGGACGGAGACCTCCGCGCGCCTCGAGCCCCCGAGGCTCCCCAACGTGGACCCGGAGCCCATGGACTTCTCGGCGTCCGACTCCGTCGACATGGAGCTCGGCTACAGGCTCGTGTCCTCCGCGGGCGTGAAGGCGGCTGTTGACGCGCACCCGACGAAGGCGGAGATCGAGGCGGGCTGGTGGAGCGAGTGGACGGTCAAGTTTCATATCGGCGACGAGTGGGTGGGCATTGATGATCCGCGTGTGCAGGAGGAGATTGCTTCGGCTTCGCTTGCCTACGACGGCGACGACGGATGGCGGATGACGTTAATAAACTCTGATGGCGGCGTTCGTGTATTGTCGCCGTTTGCGGATGCCCGTGACGAGAATGCAACACGACTCGGATTTAGTATATTAGGCGGAGATGAGCGGATTCGCGCCACGCGCCACCGCGTCGCCGCGCCGGTGCCGACGAAGCCGGAGGACATAGGCGCGCAGCCCGCCGGGAGCTACGCCACCGGAGCGCAGGGCGCGAGGGCCGACGCAGCGCTCTCCCGCGCCGAGGCCGAGGCGGGCTTCACCGAGTGGCGGTACTCTGGCATACCGTCAGGCTACGAGATACACGAGCCGCTTGAGTACGTTGCGGATCAGGGTCGGTGGGAGATGGTGCTCGTCGATGAGAGCGAATCACACTTCTTCCTCTATGTCGCAGGGTCTGAGGATGACACTGAGATTAGCCTTGGGGGGAGTTCTGGCATAGTTGTCACCGCCACCCGCACGCGCCTGCCGACGGCGGCGGACATCCGCACGCGCGTCTCCGACATGTCCGACGCCGACGCGTACGTCTCGCAGGTCGACGCGACGTACCTCTCCGTGGGCTGGCGGTTCAGCCCGGAGCTCCGCTCCGGCTTCAGGCTTTCGCGGTCCCCACACAGCTCATGGACTCTCAGTGAGGGCGGGTGGGGCTGGGTGGTCGTCGACGCCGCCGGGTTCAACGTCAGCGACCCCGGCGCGAGGGAGATCAGCTTCTACATGCCGTCGGAGCCCGACGTCCACTGGCCGGCCACGGGCCTCGAGGGCCAGCTCGTCGTAGCGACCCGCGTGGACCCGTACCCCGAGAAGGCCGACGCGTCCGGGCTGTACGTCGAGGACGGTTCGGAGTCCGACACCGCCGTCGTGCACCTGAAGGAGGGCGTGTCCGTGGAGATGGTTACGCGGCACCAGCAGTTGACGCCCGTGTACTCGCCGCAGACGCCGACGTTCAGCGAGTGGGTGACGGAGCCGGCGGGATTCGCGGAGAATATTGCTTGGGAGAATGGACTGTGGTGCATTCCCGGAAACGAAAATGCAGAAATGCCCAATGCGGCTGACATAAACGCAACAAGTCTGGTATTTGATTCGGCTGACAAATTTACCGCGACCCGCACCCGCACGGACGTCATCGGCTACACGCTCGGGGCGCAGACGGACAAGCCGCTCCAGCCGCAGGGGGACTACCTCACGCCGCAGCATCAGAGCCTTGCTGGGCTGATGCCGAAGTACAGCTTCGAGACGGCGACGGTAGGTCCGGGCAATACTCTTACGGTCGCTCCGTACACGGTCGCCACGCTCCCGTCAGCTTCGGCGATTTCAGCCGCGTTCTCCGTTGCGATGGGCGCGCTGCCGGCGGGTGCGGCCGGCAAGGCACGTGACGCGATGCTTGTTATCGACTGCACTTCGCTCACGGAGGGCGAGGAGCCTACAATCACATGGGACTCGCACTTCCACCCGAGGACGGACACGGAGACGGACTTCGCCTGCGTGGCGGGCGTTCGCAACGTGTACTATATCAGCGAGTACGCCACGGGCGAGTTCGCTGTCGGTGGGTGGACGGAGACGGAGGGCGGCTACGCGCCGAATGGAGGTAGCGGGACATGATGGCGGCTCGGCAGATATTCTTGGGGCGCGGCGGCGCGAAGCTCCCGTATGACGCGGAGGTGGAGTACCTCGAATCCACGGGGACGCAGTGGATTGATACTGGATTTGTATTCAATTCAAGTACCGATGATGTGAAAGTTGATTTTGCGTTGCTGGATGGAAGCAGATATAAATGGTGCTTTGGGTCTCATGAGGCCAATGCTTATTGCGCTGTCGGTTCTGGCAACGGAACTAATGCTAGGAATGTAGCATATGGAAACGGAAGAACACAAGTTGCCGACAGCTATTTCGTAAACAATCAATGCCTGTTTCAAGCCGATAGTAGCGGTGCTTATTTGGCAAGCACCAAGATAAGGAACGGTCAAAGTTTCTCTGCGACGGAATCAATATATCTTTTCAATCTGAATATTGTTTCTAGCGGCGACTACAAAAGCTCTACACGCATATGGAGATTTTCAGCAACAAGAAACGGCGTTCTTGTTCGTGACCTCATCCCCGTGCGCTTCACGAACGAACTCGGTCAGAGCGAGGGCGCGATGTACGACCGCGTGAGCGGCGAACTTGAGCCGTTCCGAAACAAAGGCACGGGAGCGTTCACCTACGGAAACGACAAATAAGGAGACTTCACATGGCAACTAAAACGCAATACTACCGCTACAACGCACTCACCCGCGTCCTCACAGCCGAGCCGCGATACATCGTGACGCTCGACAGGCGCACAATCGTGAACCCCTCCGCCGAGCAGTACGCCACGCTCCGCGATGCCTACCCCAAGGGCGAGGACGCGCCAATGCCCGAACCGCAAGAAGGTAAAATCGTGGAGTACGGCGGCTACGCGCTCGGCGAGGACAGCAAGTGGCACAAGCAATGGGTGCTCGTGGACGCGCCGCCGAAGCCGCCGAAGCCGCCGAGGACGTTCAACCGATACAAGGTACTAACGGCACTCAAGGCGGAGGGCGTGTGGAAGGACATCCGCGCCGCGCTTCTCGCGCAGGACGAGGACGCCCTCGACATGCTCTACACAGCCGAGGACATATCGGACGACGAGCCGTTGCTTCTCGGCATGATAGCGGTTCTCAAGGCCGCGCCGTTCAGCTGGACGGACGAGAAGATCGAGTCGATTCTCGCGGAGGCGCAGATGTGAAAAAAGCGTACCGCATAACGATACTGTTTTTCGCGTCCGCGCTTTGCGGATGCGTGAACATGTACGAACGCGCACCGTGGACGGATCCAGAGATTCGCTCCGTGTACCAATGCTCCCGGGCGGCGGCTGGTATGTCGGTGATAGTCGCCTTTCCGCAGATGATGAGCGATGCGCCGCATCTGGAGTTGATTCTTGCGAACATCTTCACGGTTCCTGTAGGCTGCCTGTGCCTGTGCGACGCGGCTTGCGAGGCTGTAATCGACACGGCGTGTCTGCCGTTCGACTGCTTCCTGGCGAAGCGCAGGGAGGGAGACTGACAATGTGCATGAAGGAGGTTCATCCTGCCGTGGCGCGGGGTGGGCGTGGATTTTCCCGCGCCGGGTTTCGGCCCCTTTTCCCGGCGCGGGGTTTGTGGTATAATACGGGGCCGAAAAGGCGGGGCGCGGTGTCCCGCCGGAAAGGAAGAATGACAGACAAGACGAAGGAGGCCGTGGAGGCCGAGTCGTACGCACGTTTCCGCTGTTCGGCGGTGAAGTGCATGCGCGCCATGGGCGTCCCTGACGTGGACGACTCGTGGGAGGGTATGATGAGGGCCGTGGACTACGTGAAGGACCACGCGAACCGCGAAGGCGAGTTCTCGGGGGCCGTCATGGCCGCGGCGATGTGGGTGCACGGGTACTGCGAGCAGGACTCGGCCGCAGCCATCGGGAAGGTCGAGGCGCTGATCGCGCGCGAGGCCGGGGAGACGAAGGAAGACCACGCAGAGGCGTCCGGCGCGGACGCGGCGAGCGCCTCTGCGGAGCCTTCCCCCGTCAAGTAGAGGGATTCCCCGTGCGCAGGAGGGCGCGTGCCCTTCCGTGCGGGGCTTGACAAAGGAAGGAGAAATCCGAATGAAGGAAGACAGAGATACGGGCGCCTACGACGGCGGCGGGCTCAAGGGCCCGCTGTACTGGCTCGCGGGCGTGACGTCGGCGATGGCCCTCAAGGCCGTCTCCGGACCAGGCGGCCTGCTCGGCGGGCTGCTTGGCGGCGCACCGCTTCCGCCGCCCGTTGGGCCGGCGGCGCCGGTGACGCGTGAGGTCCTCAACCTCACGACAGAGAACCAGGGGCTGAAGTCCCAGCTCTACACGAACACGCTGAACGCACAGCAGTCCGTGTGGAACGCGACGCAGCAGGGCAGGATCGACTGCCTGCAGCGCCAGGTGGACGAGATCCGCTCCATGACGCGCCTCACGATCCCCAACGGGAACGTGAGCCCGGGCTGGGGCCCGGCCGTGGTGGCGCCGGCCCCCGCGCCGGCTGCCGCGCAGGGCGGAACCGACGCCGCGACCATCGCGGCCGTCGTGGCCGCGGTGCTGGACGCCCAGAAGGAGACCGCGTAAAGCGGCGGGGACGGGGAGGGAGAGCCCCCGTCCCGATTGGTTTGGAGGATGTGAGATGAAGATAGGTTTGGACAAGTTCAACGAAAGCGCGGTCCTCTTCGTGAAGGGCGCGCTCTTGGCCGGGGCCAAGGAGCTCTCGACCAAGTTCAAGCTCGGGTTCGCGCTCGGGTCCGGAAAGATCGGGCTGTTCCCCGGCACGGGGCCGTTCGAGACCATGAAGGTCCTCGGGGTCGTCGTGGACGACCGCCAGAAGGACGCCAAGGACCCCGCGTGGGCCGTGGACGTCGACCAGCTCAGGGCGTGCGTCGAGGGCGGCTTCCAGGCCGCTGGCGAGCTGCGCGTCGACGCGATCGGCGCGAGCGTGGAGAAGTCGGAGGCGGACAGGTTCATCCGGCTCCTCGAGACGGGACACCTGGACTGAAAGAGGGGACGTGGCGGTGGACATCATGGCGGACAGCCAGACGGAGGCGATCATCGCGGCGCTCGAGCGCGGCGAGGCCGACAGCATGATGCACAACAGGGTGTCCGCCGCCATACTGCGCTCGCAGACCAAGGTCTACGCGCAGCTCGAGCAGATCAAGGACAACCTCTGGACCGTCGAGAGGCTCGAGGGCCTCGTCGACCGCAGGCACCAGACCCTGTGCGCCCAGTGCCCCGCGAGGCAGCCGGCGCCTCCCGCACCTCCCGCGCCTCCCGCCCCGAAGCCCACCTTCTTCGAGGCGCTCCTCTCGTCGGAGTCGATACGCTATTTCATACTTGTTGTGATCCTCGCGTGGGCCGTCATCTACGTGAAGACCGGGCCCGAGGGCGCGGCGAGCGTCCGCGAGGGCCTCTCGCACACGGTCACGGGAGGTGCCAAGTGATGCGCTTTCCGCCCGCCAGGACCGCACCGTCACCTTTCGAGGGACGACTTCTCGGCCTCAAGGGCCTTGCCCGGGGCTTCTTTGCGGGAGCGGCACAGCGGGCGTTTCTTCTGGTTTTTGCGCTCGCGGCGCTCGCGGGCTGCGCGTCGGCGCCGGAGCCGTCCGGCACCGGGTTTCCCGAGATCGAGCGCTGGTGGAAATGATTTTTGCGGAAGGAGACGTAAGATGAATCAAATGCAGAGGTTCGCCAAGATGTTCGTGCCGGGAGCGCTGCTCCGGCCGAAGCGGCTCGCGAAGTCCGGCATGCTGAAGGCCCCCGCGAAGTTCCAGGGACCGAAGGAGCTCATCCTGACCGGCTACTGCACGCCGGTCGAGAACCAGGGCGCGAAGCCGTGGTGCGCCGCGTACGCCGCCTCGTCCTACGCGGAGAACATCCGCTGGCGGATCGACGGGTACCGCAGGGACATCGACCCCGCGCCGCTCTATGCGTACGCCAAGACGGTGGACGGGTCGCCGGACACCGACGGCACGTATCTCGAGTGCACGCTCAGGGCGCTTATGGCGAAGGGGCATCTTCCGGCCATGTCCGTGAAGACGTTCGACACGCTGCGCGACCTCAAGTACGCCGTGCACAGGCAGGGGGTCTGCATAGCGGGGTTCAACATAACCTCCGACTGGTTCTCGCCCAGGAAGGGCGTGGTCTTCGGGGAGGGGGAGACGCAGGGCGGGCATGCCGTCACCGTCTGCGGGTACGACGAGGGCGGCGTGGTCATCTTGAACTCGTGGGGTGCGGACTGGGGCCACGGCGGCTTCGCGTACGTCACGAACAAGGCGTTCGGGGATCAGTTCATGTACGGGGCTGCTCTGTCCGGTGCGCTTGGTCTGGTAGAGTAGAGAGGAGACAGTGGAATGAATTGGTGGAGCAAGATAGCGGCAAGGCTGGTGTTCGCGTTCGCGGGGTGGGACGGCGTCATATCGTTCGTCCTGTCCTACTTCAACGGGTTTCTCCAGGACGGAGTCACCGCTGACCGCGTGGCCAAGGGCTACAGGATCGCGATGGACGTCCTGTACTACCTGAAGAAGTACAGGGTGTACGTCCCGAACCAGTGGCTCGACTACTTCGATCCGACCGTGGCCGCGGTCGAGACGTTCGTCGTCACCTTTGAGGACGGCAAGGTCGAGGCCGGCGAGGTCGCCAGGGCGGTCGAGGCGTTCGAGAAGGCATATGCCGCGTGGCGTTCGTAGGCTGGGCGCACCGGCGGGCGGGCTCGAGTTCGTGGAGATGTCCCTGGCGGACCCCGCGAAGCTCGCCCTGCCCCTGACGTCCAGGTCCCCGGGCGGGTCCGCGACGGACCTGCACATCGAGGACTTCATGCTCCTCGCGGACGCCGTCGCCGCGGGCCGCGTCATCCGCGGCGAAGCCGGCGCCGGGGGGTTCGTGGCCAAGGTCGATCCGCGCGCCGCGTTCTTCGACGCGGGCTCCGGCATGCCCCGTCCCGGCGGCGATGTCGCCGCCGTCGCCGCGTGGTCGGACCTGTGCACCGCCGAGAGGTGGATAGACCCCGAGAGGTTCGCCTCCCTCGCGGGCGCATGTCAGGTCGTGGCGTCCGCCGACGTGGAGCTTGACGTGCCGTTCCATCACTGCGCATGTGGCCCGGGGGGCCATGTCCAGAGGGTCGACGGGCTCGGCAGCGACTCCGATTTCGACGTCGCCACCGGCGTCACCGAGCTCGGGCTGAGGCTGCGTTCGGCGGTGGCTCCGCGCGACGCGTGGATGACCGCCGCCTGCCGGTCCGAAATATCCGAGGCGCTTCCGCGCCCCGGCTACGGCGCATCCGGCGGGACCCTTGTGCGCGGCCTTCCGTTCGCGTCCGCCATGACGGATGTCGGACGGTGGTGCCAGGGCTCCGTGAGGCGCACCGGCATCGACGCCTTCGGAAGCGCATCGGACGCCTTTCTGCATCTGGTGTCGGATCCCAACGACCCCAGCATCGGCGACGGCGCCGCGCTCGCCCCATCGGCCGAAGAGACGCTTACGCTCCTCCCGGTGGAGGAGACTGTCGACGAGGCCCGGTACTGGGAACGTTCCGTCCACAACTACACGACCACGGTGTCCTCGGCCACCGCCGCCTACGGGTTTGGCCCCGCCGAGCACCCCGACTTCAGCTGGGTACGCCTTCCGACCGTCGTCGGGCTGAAGGAGCTGGACGCCGCATCCGCGCCCGGGACTGACACCTTCTTCGAGGTGGACCCCGTTGCGGGGCTTTCGCTCAGCGACGCGGCAGGCGGCAGCCACAGCATGTCGGACGCCGAGTTCGCGTGCGGAGACCCGGCCGCGGCGGGCGATCTGTACGTCCATGACGCGCGGGGCGCGTCCGCCGTCGCGTCGCTGAAGGCCCGCTTGACGGACATCGTCCAGGCGCTGCTGTTCGAGGACATGTCCACGGTGGACGACCCCGGGCATGGTAGACCGTTCAGCCGCTGCGGGCGGCCCCTTGCGTTCGTGTACGACGTGCATTCCGGGTACAACGGCTCCATGGAGTGCGTCTATCTCGGGCAGTCCAGCGGCGGGGCGTACAGCTACCAGGAGGAGAACCGGACCGAGAGCCTCAGGTTCAACGGCTGCTTCTCCGAAGTATGGGTTGGCGACCCGGACTACAGCGGCTCCGGCGATGTGCCGTCCATCCACGTGCCGATGCTTCGAAAGCAGAGCTACGAGGGGAGCGAAAAGTACAGGGCGAGCGTCACCCCCCGCGTTGTCCAGAACCCTGCGTTCGGCAGGTATTTCTTCTCCGGGCATGACGTGTTCGTCAGCGCCGAGGGCATGACCGCACAGACGGCCGAGACGACGCTGCACGCATCGTTCGATCTGCTCGTTCCGTCCGATGTCGAGATAACCGGCGTCATAGGGTCGTTCCGCGTGTACAGGGTGAAAGGCGGGTACCGGGCCCCCGCGATACCGTATGCGTTGGGCGCGGACTGGCATTCCCCGGCGAGGAGCGGACAGATGAAAAGCGAGTATTCGTTTACGTGCGACAATCCGTGCGACCCGAGGGCGGAGGAGTCCGGGGCCTATTTTCCGAGCCCTGACGGCGGGAGTTTCTTTGATGACTTGTACAGCTGCGGCTACTATTCCGAAGGCGATGCGTATGACGGCAGACGGTCCCACAGCAGCACGACGTACACTCCGGATGTCGACGGGTTCCTGTCCGCCAAGGCTCAGTTTGACAATGCCCTTGGGGTGGTCGGCGGGCTTTATGCCAAGCCGGGGGACACCGGGAAGCGGACCGTGCACGCAGAGCTTCACCGTCATTATCTCATTGATGTCGGCCCCGCTCCGATGAAGGTCAGCGCCGTCATAGCCGACTGCTCCGTGGAGGCGTCGTCGCTTACCGTCACGGAGGTCGATCCGGCCTACGATGCTGGGGGCGTCAGGCATCTGAGGCGGGTCCATGTCGACGCTGAGTTCGCGCATGTCCCCCTCGTGGCCCCGGCGCGCAGGGGGTCGTTCGTGCACATGGGCGGGCGGGGCACGGTCGTCATGGCAGACGGGCTCCGGCCCGACGTGTCCATGGCCGGGCTGGGCGGGGATTTCCTCGGAGGGTCCGGTGCGCTCAGGGCGGGCGGCGGGACCGTGGAGCTGCAGGGGACGCTCAGGTGGGTCGAGGCCAACCCGTCCATGTTCTTCCGGTTCACGAGGCGCGAAAGGTCCGAGTGACGTACAAGACGAGATATGGTGCCGACTGGCCGTCCGAGATGCCCGACCCGCTGATCGGGATGACCATCGGGAAGAAGTGGCGCCAGCTCAAGTCGGAGCGCGGTGTCGAGTTCCGGGATCCCTGGGTCCCCCTGCTCGACGTCGCCAAGGCGCTCATACCGGAGCAGTACTTCAAGGTCCCGCCCTGGACGGAGGAGCATTTTCACGACTGGGTGATGGCCGAGAAGGGCTGCATCACGTGGGGTTGCGCTTCATGCGGCAAGTCGAACGACTACGGGCTCCTTATGCTTCTCGACTGGATGACCGATCCGTACGACACCGTCGTCCGGCTCGGCTCCACCGACAAGCAGTCGCTCAAGTCGCGCTCGTGGAATGCGGTCATCACGTACCTCGCGGCCCTCAAGCACAACAAGCTCGGATTCGCCATTCCCGGCAAGATTTCCAAGTCGGGCTATGCGGTCCTCAACGACGACGACACCGATTCCCCCGAGTCGGTCGGCGAAAAGGCCGGGATCGTCGGTGTCGCGGTGAACGACAGCGAGGATTCGGGCAAGCTCCAGGGCGCGCACGCGAAGTACGTGCGGCTTGTCATCGACGAGCTTGCCACCATCACGCACCACGACAACATCAGGAAGGCGATGCAGAACCTGCGTGTCGGCGCGGTGGACTTCAGGTTCTTCGCCCTCGCCAACCCGGGTTCGTGGGAGGACGAGTCATGCCAGTACTGCATACCGCCCGGGGGACCCTCGTCCGTGAACGTGGACACGGGTCTCTGGACGTCGACGCGCGGCTTTCTCGTCCGGCACCACGACGGGCTCAAGTGCGTGACGGTCGTGAAGCCCGAAACCGCGGGGGAGTACCCGTTTCTCATCACGAAGGAGGTCGTGGACCAGAACCTCGCGGACTGCGACGGCAACGCCGACGCCCCGATGTACTGGCAGATGGTGCGCGGGTTCCCCGTCCCCGTCGCGTCCAACGTCCCCACCGTCCTCGACCCGAGGACGGCCGCCCAGAACCGCGTGACGGAGCGCATCGTCCCCGACCCGTACGGCGTCGTCGACGTCGCGGCGGGCATCGACCCGGCGTGGACGGAGGGAGGCGACGGCGCCGTGCGCGCGAAGTGCACGGTGAGGCGGGACATGTACGGGCATGCGTTCCTCGACTTCACCGACGGGCTCGCGAAGATACCCATAAAGGCGAACGACCCGAGGCCCCCGATGCAGCAGATGATGGACTTCACCATCGACGCGATGAGGCGTCCGGGCGAAGCGTCGTTCCGGAACACCGCGGTGGACTCGTCCGCGAACCAGGGGCTCGCGGACAGCCTTCTCATATTCGCCGGCGCCGACTGCCTCGGCGTGAACAACGCGGAGCGCGCCTCCGAGCAGCCGCTGCGCGCGAAGGACCCGAGGCCCGCGAAGCAGGTCGTGTACGACCGCGGCACCGAGTCGTGGTGCGTCCTCGCGGAGTTCTGCCGCGCCGGCATGGTGAGGGGGCTTCCGCCGGAGGCGCTGCGCGGGCTCGTCACGCGCAGGTTCGCGATGCACGAGGGGACGGGCACCGTGATGAGCCCGCTCCGGCTCGAGTCCAAGAAGACGTTCAAGGCGAGGTTCGGGAAGTCGCCGGACGAGACGGACGCATGTGCGCTCGCCGCGCTCGTCATCAAGGAGCGTCTCGGCATACTTCCGTTCGGCGATGTCCCGCCCGTCGCCCCCGAGGCGCTCGTATCGACGGCCCCCGTGAAGCCCCGCGTCAACGTCGTCCGCGATGAGTCGTGGGGAAGCGATCCGCTCGACGGAGAGGCGGGCTACTCCCCGGAGGGTTGAACCGTTCGGCGCATTGTGGTATAATTCGCCGCATATGGACGGAGTCTCAAGATCAGGCTATCCGGATGACCAGGAGGTTGCGGCTGGGGCCAAGGCCTGGGTCGATTCGGTCGAGGGCAAGTGGCGGGTGCAGATATTCGCCCGGCGCTCGCGTGTGCTCCGCGACGGTTCGTCGCGAGAGATTCCATCGCGGCTTCGCCGTTTCGTCGAAGGCATCCCGTGGGCGTTCGTGCGTCCCGCGGTCGACTATCTCATCTCGAAGGCGCCCTATTCCGGGGTGATCGCCAATGGCGTCGATTTCGGCGTGACGTACCGGCCCACCCTGACCATGTGGCAGAGGGACTCCCAGCAGGCTGCGGTCGGCGCCAAGGGCGCAAGCGTCGGGGACGCCACGTACACCCTTGTGCAGGATCTCGTCGAAGCCGACTCCGACGACGTGTACACGGTCGGCACGTCGTCATCGTGCTCCGAGGAAGTCGTGTCGCGGTACGTGTGGGACGCCGCTTCGGTGGAGGAGCTCCCGCAGGGCGGCATGGGCGTCACGTACCAGGTGGCGCAGGTCCACAGGAACGAGGACGGATCGTTCGACTACGCCCTCGTGAAGCGTGTCGCCATCACGCAGCACGTGGGGCCCGTGACGCAGGAGGACAACGCGTACAGGCAGGTCAGCGTGGAGACGTGGGACAACGTGTACGTCAGGGACGATGGCGTGTTCTGCGACAGCTCCTGGAACCCCATCGCGGGAATCGCGGCGGGTGTCGGCGATGTCGACGGCCGCCGCGTCGAGACCAAGGTCGAGCAGGTCTCCGAGAACGACGACTGCACCGTGCGTCTCAGCGTGACGAGAACCTGGCTGAAGCCGGTCACGGCGCAGACCGAGACGCGGAACACCCAGTTCGAGTCGGACCGCAGCGTAGTGACTTCCGGCAACGACGGTTCGCTCGGCGACGCCCCTGACGCGTCCGACGGGGTCATCGTCACCCATGCGTCGGAGCTTCAGCCCGACGGGACGTATCGCAACACCGTGAAGACCGAGACGGAGCGCCCGGTCGCGGGGTCCCGCAGGGAGGTCTCGCGCACGTCCCGCGCGGTGCGCACGGTCGTGCATGATGCCAACCAGGCGGCGCCGGCGCCGACGGAGGGGCTCGCCGTCGGTCAGACCGTCGTCGTCGAGAGCACGCCGGGGCGCCTGTTCAACAACACGGTCACGAACGTGGAGGCTGCGGCGACGCCCGACTCGGCGCGCTGCGCGAAGACGGTGTTCAGCCACGAGCACGACGCCGTGACGCTCCACTCCGGCGGGTCCGCGAGCGACGTCCTGAACGGTCTCAGCTGCTCGGACGCTGGCGGCGGCGTCTACCGCACCGTCACCGCCGACATGGACGAGAACGGCGTCGTCAAGCGCGTCGAGCGCGTCACGCACGAGCTCTCGCAGCCCGACGCGGAGGTGCGC